>Ga0315904_10001138_pt1 | contig 41968 bp, 60 predicted proteins | sample LakEriMetagenome_6_FD_203529 | JGI IMG/M metagenome (GOLD analysis project Ga0315904, IMG submission 203529) | Freshwater fungal communities from buoy surface, Lake Erie, Ohio, United States - Buoy 12 MA120 | ecosystem: Environmental > Aquatic > Freshwater > Lake | place: USA: Lake Erie, Ohio... | reverse complement strand
GTGCCAATAGAAGACCGTATTGCGCAATGTAACACGGTAGAGGGGCTGATGCAGTTGTACGCATCTACACCGAATATGCATGACGACATCAAACAATTATTTACAATCCGCAAAAAAGAACTGACCAATGGATAACCAAATATCAGCAATCGGAGTACTTAGTTTACTCGAAACAACCAAAGAACAACGTGAATCATTTGTGCGCTCGATTGTGAGCGCACTTGATGAGGGGCAGGTTGACCCTTTAAAAATACACTTGCAGGTAAAGAATACCGAAGACCTAATTAAGCAGATAACAGCAGATGAAAAGTACCGTGAATTTCTGCTAAATGAAGCGCAGAAGTATGGTAAATCATTCGAGCAGTATAACGCCAAATTTCAGGTAAAAGAAACGGGTACACGATACGATTATAGCGGGTGCAATGATGCGGAGTTGCGGGAACTTGAACGACAGGCGGCAGAAATAAGTGAACGGTTAAAAGCCCGTCAAAAGTTCCTGCAAAATATACCTGCATCGGGGATTGAAGTATTGCAAGGTGACGAACTTGTTACCGTTTACCCGCCTATTAAGACATCAACCACATCTGTAACCGTAACATTGAAATAGCATGACCCCACAACCACGATACAAATACGTTGAATACCTGCACGGGCAATGGCTCGGTATAATCAAGGTGAACGGACAGGAACTACGGGCGGGATTATTCCCGCTAACCGATGCAGGTGAACGCATGGCACACGAAGCAGCAGCACTACGACTGAAACAACACCGTAACGCTGCATTAGTGGCGAAAATATGCAAGGAACTTGAAGATGGCGCAATACACTATGACGATGTGTACCGTATCATATCAGCCACGCAGATTAACAACCCTGCAAGGCGACCCGATATAAACGTCATAACCGATATTGTATGCGACTACTTTGGGGTGACTTATGACTACATCGCACAGAATAGCAGGAGGGATAAAATCCGTTACCCTCGTCAGATGTGTATGTATATTATGCGTAAATTCGGGCATACCTTGTACGACATCGGTAAGTACTTCGGGAAAGACCACACAACCGTATTGCATACACACCGAATGATGCGGGATAGCATAGAGATTTACCCGCATATTGCAGCCACCGTTAAATCACTCGAATACAAAATCATAACACATGACACAATTAGAACAGTTCGTAATCGACCTACGCAGGATATTGTACCTGCAACAGATACTCCAGTACTCACAGGAAGGACTAAAGCAAAATCCACTCGTGCCGTCATGGATTAAGACGCACATCAACAACAGCCACAATCAGATGAAGGCGATGCGTAACGACCTTATGGTTAGGGGTAACGCTGCGAGTTGGGAATCCATATATGACGACATCAATTCGGATAGGCTACACGACATCGCACTACACATGGACTTCATCGCACCCGTTAAGAACATCGCAGAAATAACCGCAATATTGCAAGAACATTCAATGGAATCGGTATGATGTTCACCATCAACAAACAAGTCATAGCCATCAACAATCACCCTGACGGTTGTTACAGAAGAGGCGATATTTACACGCTCTTAGCCATGCGAATCAGTATGTGCAGGTGCGGGGTGATACTGTTGCATATCGGGCAGTATGTGAGCGAGAACAGCGGGTTAGCATGTGACAGGTGCTATGTAATCGCAGACGCTAAAGACGGCATATTTTGGCACATAGCGAGCGACTTTGTGCCGTATGACAATTCATTATCAGAAACAACAGTCGAACAGCTAATTTATGAACTTACAGGACATTATCAAGACTAACGGTGTAATCGAATTTGACACCAACACAGAACTGCGTGAATTTATCCGCACTAACAACCTGCAACCGACAGAGATACAGCAATCATTCCCCACCATAGATGCGGACAAGTTCCTACTGTTTCATCGTGGCGAGTATTGCACTATATCAAGCAGGAACTTAGTAGATTCAACTATTATTCATCAAACATTTATAACCGCCTAACGGCACAAAACAACAACAATGCAAATTACAGGTAAAGTACACAGAGTAGAGCAACCAACAGCACGTGAACACAACGGCAAAGTTTACAAGGAACAAAAAGTAGTAATCGAAACAACCGAAGGACAATACACCCAACAGGTAGGGTGCAGTATAAGCCGTGATAACATCATCGGTACGTTACAGGTCGGTCAGACCGTTACAGCCGACATCAACCTGCGTGGTCGTGATTACACCAATAAGCAGGGGCAGATTGCTAACTTTACAACGGTTGAGATTTGGAGGGTGCAGGGTGGACAATCAGACCCACAAGCACCACAAATAGGCACAGTTTCTGACTTACCATTTTAACCACCCAACAGCCCCGTAAGGCTGTTACATTCTAAACCGTATGGACACGCACGAAGAATTTTGGTTAAAGCAGATACATGGCAGCTTTGACCCCGAACCAAAGAAGAAGAAGAAACCGCCTAAGTATCATATACCTGACGAGGTCAAGGTAAGGTATATAACTGCACATTCAGAATGGTTTAAACACCGTTTTCCCTCAGCTTACAAAGACGGGCATTACCTGACTCCAAAAATGCCTGACTATCAAACGGCAAACGGGCTAACCAATTTCATCACAAATTACCTTGACTGGGTCGGGGGCGATGGCAACCGTATCAACGTACAAGGTAGACAGGTACACGGTAAATGGATAGGCTCAAGTACGAAGGTCGGAACGGCTGATATTGCCTGTATTCACCCGAACGGTACATCCTTTGATATTGAGATCAAAGTGGGTAAGGATAGACCACGCCCCGAACAGTTAGAACGGCAAGCGAAGATGCGCAGGCTTAATAAAATCTATGAGTTCATTTCTACACCAATGGAGTTTTTTGAATTGTATGATAGAATCACGGCAACCAAAATGTTTTAACCCATTCGAGTTAGCAGCACTTCACGACTATTACAGGCGCAACGGTGAATACCTTGCATGCCTGATTATTGAGAAACACGCACGGCATTGTAAGTGCGGTATTTTGGAGAAATTACCTTATTATAAGCCACTAAAAAAATTTCCTGTTTTCATGCTGAATTAGTATATTTGCAGGGTATATAGCTGCTGCCACAGCTAATTAAGATATTTATTGTCCCATTGAGGGGATAGGATGGCAGTCCTTGAACCTCAATGGGATTTTTATTTTATGGATTGCTTAAAAGAATATGTATTTGACATCATTAATGCAATGATTGAGGCTGATAAAAAGCCGAAACGCCCATCACACCTAAGTATTTTTAGGGACACAGAATGTTATATTTGGTTTTATCCTGAGTCTGGTCAATACATCTACGATGGCAGACCCGTTGATTACGGCATAATTAAATTGTACCTTGAAAACAATTTTATCGAATACACTGGTATGCACCGATACGATGGAGCGAGGATGTGCCGATATTCAATAAAGAAAAACAAAGTAACAAAGCCAATAAGGTACATACCTAAAGCGGTTCGTGAGGCAGTAATGGCAAGATACCAAAATAAATGTGTTACTTGCGGAACTACTGAAAGGGTTGAAATAGACCATATATTCCCTGTATCAAGAGGAGGTAAGTCGGATATAAAGAACCTGCAATTATTATGCAGAAGTTGTAATGCTAAAAAGTCGGCAAGTTTGCCAAAGATAACTGGGATTGAACCATTTTAATAACTAACTAAATACTTTAATATTATGTCTTGGATTCGACTACACAGGCAAATAAAATCTCATTGGATATGGTCAGACCCGAAGCGTCTGCAATGGTGGATTGACATATTACTTTGCGTAAATCACGCAAAAAATCGTGTATTTATCAAAGGGAAACTGATAGATTGCGCAAGAGGGCAATCCGTCAAAAGCCTTGATACATGGGCATCGGAGTGGAAAACGACAAAGAAAACAGTCGCTTCGTTCTTCCGTATGCTCGAAAAAGACCGTATGATAACCATTGAAAACGTAACGGTTAGTACACGGATAACTGTCTGTAAATATGATAGTTATAACGGAATGGTAAACGCAGACGACCCCGCACACTACCCCGCAGACGACACCGCACAGGAAACGCACACTACCACGCACAGTAAACGCACACTACCCCCAAACAATAATGATAAAGAAGATAAAGAAGATAAAGAATATTCTATTGCGCAATTTCCGTTTTTTTGGGACGCATACGGCAAGAAGGTTGACCGTGAAAAATGCTTCAAGAAATTCAAGACTCTAAAGCGTGAGGAAATTGAAGCAATCAAACGAACCCTACCCGCTTACCTGCAATCAACCCCAGAGATACAGTTCCGAAAGAACCCGCTTACATACCTGAACGGCAAATGCTGGAACGACCAACCCGCTACGCCTCCTCCACCACCAACTAAAATGGTTTTCTGATGCGCACATTTCAACAACTCGGCATAAAAATACCAACAGGGGCAACGGGCAACATAAAAACGATTTGCCCGTCATGCACCCCGCATAATCGGAAACCTGAAAACCGAAACAGTAAGGACTTATCGGTGAACATCGACAAGGGTATCTGGAATTGTCATAACTGCGGGTTTACTGGTGGTTTGTACGAAAAGCAGGAGAAAGTGTACGTTGTACCGCCTACCGTCAGCCTGCCATTATCAGCTAAGACTATCAGCTACTTCAAGTCAAGGGGCATAAACGAGGTTACATTAAAGCATTTCCACATAACCGAAAAGAAAGAGTGGATGCCCCAACTTAATGCCGAATCAAACTGCATATTGTTCCCATATATTCGTAACGGCGCATGGGTAAACGTGAAATACCGTGATGCACGTAAGAACTTCAAGCTGACTAAAGATGCCGAATTAATACTTTTTAACATAGATGCTATTGCGGGGCAGAAACGGGTTATCATAACCGAGGGCGAAATAGACGCAATGAGCGCACATGAGGCAGGATTTAGTGCAGTTTGTTCAGTCCCGAATGGTGCAACGAAAGGAAATCAGCGTTTAGACTACCTAAACGCCTCATGGTGGGCATTTAACGAAGCGGATGAGGTAATCATAGCAACGGACAATGACGAGGCAGGAATAGCCCTTAAAAACGAATTATCAAGAAGGCTTGACCGTTCCCGTTGCAGAGAGGTACGATACCCTGACGACTGTAAAGACCTGAATGAGGTGTTAGTGAAGTACGGAACGGAGAAAGTAGGTGAGGTTTTATCGGGAGCAAAGGCACTTCCCGTTGAAGGTGTTTACAGGTTATCGGATTTCATGTATGAATTGGATAACGTATATGAGAACGGTTTTGAGCGTGGGGTAACTACGGGGTATCCTGACTTTGACAACCTCCTTAACTTTTCAGGTGGACAGTTGACCATGATAACTGGCGTCCCGAATAGTGGTAAGTCTGCGTTCCTTGACCAAGTGCTGATACGATTAGCGCAACGGCACGGGTGGTCAATCGGTGTATGTTCGTTTGAGAATCAGCCAATAACACGCCATGCGGCTAACCTTTCATCGGTGTATAGTGGCAAGCCGTTTTTTAAGCAAGCAGGCAGAATGAGCGTAGATGAATTTAACTACGCTAAGAACTTTCTGCATGACCATTTCTTTTGGTTTAAGATACGCAATGAGGATGTGTCGCTTGACGGAATACTGAATCGGGCAAGGCAGTTGGTTAAGGCTTACGGAATAAAGGCACTTGTTATTGACCCGTATAACTACATCGAACACAAACGTCCTGCACACATGACGGAAACAGAATACATATCGCTATGTCTAACTGAGATATGCAACTTCGCTAAGGACTACGACATTCACATTTTCATGGTTGCTCACCCAACCAAGATTAAGAAGAACCCTGCAACTAAGGACTTTGAAATCCCTACGCTGTACGACATAAGCGGGTCGGCAAATTTCTTTAACAAAACTGATAACGGTTTCACCGTGTACCGTGATAGGGTTACAAACAAGGTAAGCGTGTATGTGCAAAAGGTGCGTTTCTTCTTTAACGGTAAAATCGGTATGTCCGAGTTTACATACGATGTGTATTCAGGCAGATACACCGAAGTCGGTAGCGAACCGCCTGAACCAGTACAGCAAACGAATGGATGGCTTAATCCACATGCGGGATTTCAGAACAGACGGACGGACTTTGATGACACGCCATTTTAACCGCCCACTCCACAGCCTTACCGACTGAGCCGAATATCTGCTTAGCCTGTTCAGCGGTGGCGGGTTCGAGCGATGCTCCGTAACAGGAGCGTTTTTCGTTGCCCTTCTTAGGGCGACCTACGGGGTTGGATTGTTTCATATCAGTAGTTCTGAATTAATGCCGCAAGTATGAGCAGCGTTAGGAATATGAGGATGTCTTTGATGTGGCGCATGGTTATGATTGATTTGTTTCAGCGTAAAACATTACGTTGTTGTTTTCTACCGTTTTACCTTTAGTGAGCAAACCCATTTTAACGAGCTTGTTTGCTGATTTAATTTCATCGCTTGACATGAATGTTCGTGGCAATGGGTTATCGCCTTTGTGGTTCTGCTTCATGTATTCGAGAAACTCTGTAAGTACCTTTTTCATATCGTTTAGTTTTTATGCAGTGTAGGATGCTGCGCCCCGTGTGAGTTAGAAACTGTTTGACCTGTTATGCTGTTCGAGATTAAGATGTGCGCACTTTACGTTTTTCATTTCTACTTTTGCGTTTTTAAATTCCTCTATCCTGCGCTGAAAGTATTTATCTGCCTCTTTCTTCGCTTTACTAAGTGACGGGTATATGTAGAGTACTTCGTTAGCGGGTCTTGTTGTTTCCTCAATTGTAGTGTAGATTCCATCAAGTACGAGTGCGTAGTTAACCTTTGTGTTTTTCATATCCTTTGGTTTTGTTCCACAAAGATAAACACAAAATAATTACTAACAAAATAATTCTTGTATATTTCTTTTCATAACGTATCACCGTATCGGATTAGGTTGTAACTTTGGGGAATGGCAGGCAGACCATCGAAATATACACCCGAAATAGCAGATACTATTTGCGAACTGACGGCAACAACTTCAAAGAGTTTGCGCTCAATCTGCAATGAGTTGAACTTGAGCGTATCTGCTGTGCTTGATTGGTTAGCAAGTGGTAAATATCAAGAATTTACGGACAAATACGCACGCGCGAAGACTATGCAAGCCGATGCGATGTTTGAGGAAATAATCGAGATTGCAGACGATGAAGCAAAAGACCTGCTTGATGGTGAATTTGGTCAGCAGGGGAACGCCGCAGCCGTTCAGCGAGCCAAGCTACGTGTAGACGCAAGGAAGTGGGCAGCGTCCAAACTCGCCCCCAAAAAATACGGGGACAAAATCGAACACACTGGCAACGTGGACGTGCAGATTACGGGAATGAAAATAGTGTAATTGGAATTAATCTTCAACACAAACGGCAATGAGAAACAGAAGGACGTAGCCCGTGCGTGGCTCAATTCTTCCGTTACTGATATTGTGTATGGCGGTTCTAAAGGTTCAGGTAAATCGTTCTTAGGCTGCTCGCTTATATTCGGTGATGCGTTCCTACACCCGAACACGTACTACTTCATAGCCCGTTCAAGCCTGACAGACTTACGTAAGTTCACCATACCATCGGTGCATGAGGTGCTAAATCACTGGGGCATACCACCCACAATGTACACATACAACGGGCAGGATAACTTCTTTCAGTTGAAAAACGGCAGCAGGGTGTACATGCTATCGGCTAACTACCTGCCATCCGACCCCCTGTACATGCGATTCGGTTCAATGCAGATGACACGGGGATGGATAGAAGAAGCGGGTGAATTTGAGAAAGCGGCAAAGAACAACCTTGCAGCGAGTATCGGACGCTGGAAGAACGACACGTATAAGCTAACACCGAAACTACTGCAAACGTGCAACCCTGCTAAGAACTACCTGTACTCGGACTACTACCGACCATACAAGGACGGTTCGCTCGATCCGTGGAAGCGATTTATTCAGGCGTTCCCACAGGATAACAAGATGCTGCCTGATGGGTACTTAGAGAACCTCAACCGTACACTTGACCGAAATCAGAAAGAACGGCTACTTTTCGGCAACTGGGAGTTTGACGATGACCCGACTGTGCTGTGTGACTACGATGCTATCTGTGATGCGTTCACGAACGACCATATCAGACCAACAGGCGATAAGTCCATCAGTGCCGACTTAGCTATGCAGGGGCGTGACAGGTTTGTTGCAGGCGTGTGGGATGGTGATGTGGTAGAGATAGCCCTTGACAAGACAAAAGCCACAGGAAAGGAAATACAGCAGGCATTACAGCAGCTTATGGTAACGCATGGTGTGCCACGTAGCAAGACCGTTGCCGATAGTGACGGATTAGGTGCGTATTTGGAAAGCTACCTCAACGGGATTAAGGAGTTTCACGGTGGAGCAAAGGCTAACGATGCTGAATATGTGAACCTGAAATCAGAATGTGCGTATAAGTTAGCCGAGAAGATAAACAAACGGTTGATAAAAATAATTTGTTCGGATGAGCAGAAACAGAGAATAATTGACGAACTTAGCGTTTTGAAGTCGGACAGCGTGGATAATGACGAAGGCAAGAAACGGATTATCAAGAAAGACCAAATGAAAGAACTGTTAGGACGTTCACCCGATTACCTCGATATGCTACTGATGCGTCAGGTGTTCGATGTGAGGACTAAAATGCGATTCGCAGTAATACGATAACTTATGATACAGATAACACCACAACAAAGGCAACAGATACTATCTACGCCTGAATTCGCTAAAGCTTTTGACACGGCAACAACAGGGTACAAGCCCGAAAAGTACCCCGAAGTGGGTAAGTTCGACTTTGCTCGCACACGTATGCTTACAATCCGTTCATTCGCATCGTTCGGCATGGACTTCGACACATACATCGAACTGAATAACAAGCCCATGAAAGAACTGGAATGGGGCATATTGCAGAAGATATGTGCGTTCGCTATTGACATTATCCCCGATGCAATCGAATGGGATTACATCGAGTTTATTCGCTCATTTCACGAAACATTACAAGAAATACACAATTTTACCACCTCGAAGCGTGAGGAATGTATAAAATCTGTATTTTTGCAATTAAAGGCTAAAAATAGCTTGATTAAGTAATGACGCTATCAGACATACAAGCTAAGGCAATTATACGGGACAACCCGAACGGGAAAGCCATCAAACTCAAGCGTGAAAAGCATGAGATAATTAAAGCCCACGTCACGGGCGTAGGTGCTGCCGACCTTATCACACCAATAAAGGAATTTGAACGGGACACCTATGCTGCATCAAGGCGAAAGCTCGGTATGTCGAATAGGGATATAGTTCACAGGGTCATGATGCCCGTGAACAAGATATACACGGCTAAAGGTGGCGTTGAGAATTACACTTTACGCACACCCGACCAAGCGAGTGAGTTCAAGATGTGGCTAGGTCAATGCTACTACCGTGATTCGTTGAAGAACTTTATAAGACAGGTGTTACAACCTGCTTTCTTTACAGACCCCGAAGGTTTGATGTGGTTGGAGATGGACGAGTATGGCAGACCATGCCCTACGTTTAAGTCCATCATGCAGATTTACGACTACCAATTAGCGGGTCGTTATCCTGAATGGGTGGCGTTTGAACTGACAGAACGTGAGGCAAAGGAGATAGAGGAACGGTCAGAGGGAATAGAAGTGAACCTGCAAGGCAAGTTAGTCGTACCCCCATCATCAGGCAAGAAACAGCCGTCTAAAGTGTTCCGTGTGGTGTGCGATAGTTACGACCGTATCATTACATGGGAGCAATCGGGTGAACCTGTTATCGTTTCGCAGATACCGAACCCGTTTGCGTTTATGGGTGTACCTGCGAAAGTGGTATCTGACATCTACGGTGCGAGTACGAAAGACGAGCATTGCGTATTCGATTCACCGCTTGCGCCCTCAATGGAACTGCTGACATCGCTCATATTCGGGCGATCATTGTATGCCGTTACTTATGCCCGTACAGCTTATCCCAAGGAATGGATGGTGTTGCAACCATGTCCGACATGTGAGGGTACAGGGCAAGTGGATAGTTACTCATGCCCTGAATGTAAGGGCAAGAAGGTTTATCCGTTCCAGAAGCACAGCGATGTATTAGCGATAGACTACTCCAATGACGTAAACAAATCTGTCCCAGTCCCACCGATGGGGCATGTGACGGTTGACGTGGAAGCGTTGAAGTACATGAAGGATAACGACATGCTACTAGAGGATATGGTGCGCTATACTCAATGGGGCGTTTTATCCGTTCGTAGTAATGGCACTAAAGTATCAGCGGGTCATGGCGGCAATGTATCAGGTACAGCATACGAAGCGCAGCAAAATGAGCAGCCGATGCTTGACCAGTTGGCGTTATATTCGTTGTGGTATAGCGATGCCATGAAGTTCTATGCAGACGGTCAGGGTATGTTCATCTACGGCAGGGACTACATAGATAGTGGTGTGATGGGCGGTGACAGGTTCATGATAGAATCGGCAGACGCTACGTTTGATAGGCTGCTTAAAGCCCGTCAAGGTGGAGCGACTAAAGCGGAACTATTGAGCCTTACGATGGAGTACATCGAAAACAAGTATCAGCGCAATCCGATAGAGTACAGGAAGTACAAGATATTAGCCGTTGCAGAGCCGTTTTATCATGATAGTGTGCAAGAGGTAATGACATACCCGATACCCGATATAAACAAGTTGGAAAAGATATTTTTCGATGAATGGCAGGCTACGTTAACGGATGATTATTTTGCGTTATTGCCCGACCAAGGATTGGAGCAGCGAGTGAAAGAGGATTTGCGCAACTACACCCTGACCAGAATCAGCAAAGACCAGTTAGCAGACCAAAACATATACACCGCTTACGGCAATCTGATTAACATAGGCGATGAGGTTACGGTAAAACGGAACAAGGACATGCAAGATGCAGCAGTAGGCAAGCGGTTGACCGTGAAAGATACAGTCGGACGATATGCGGTGTTGACCGATGGCGATAATGACTACACAGGGTACGAATTAGATAGGTTGATTAAAACTAAAACAAATGCTCAAATTACCAATTGAGGCGGTAGATAGGTTGACCGCACGTATAAATGACGAATGGAAAGCGGTACAATTCTATCAGTCAGCGCAGATACACTTTGCCGACATGAACTATGATACAATTGCAGCGTTCTGTCAGGCTGAATCAGCTGATGAGATAGGACATGCAAAGGTATTGCAGGATTATATGGCTGATTATGGTGTGATAGTGCAGCGTGAATCGCCTGAAATGAATTACAGTTTCACCGACCCGAAAGACTTTGTTAATCAGGCGGTGGAGTTGGAATCAGCGTTAGACGATGCGTATCAGGACGACTACAAAGCGTTAAGCGACTACCCGAATGTGCAGAATCTGTTGTTGCAGTTCCTCACTATTCAGACCGATAGCGTGAGGGAATACCTGAATAAGCAGCGCAAACTTATGACGCTTACGTCTGAATTTGAGTTTAGGGTATTAGAGAAAGAAATATTTAGTTAACCATAAAAAACAAATACAATGGCAGGAAGACCACGTAAGGAGGACACAGCCGAACTAACGGCAGAATTTGAACAATCGCAGGGCGAGATAAACGCATCGTTCGCACCCGTTTCAACCCCATCAAAACCCAAAGTACCTGAATGGGTTATATGCACCGTTGATGTGCGTATGGCTACAAGACCATCTACACACCCGTATAAGATGGGTCGTGGCGTTGAGGGTTATTGCACCGATGCCCGAATACTTGAAACAGGGCGCACATGCAAGCGTGATGCTGAATCAATCGCCAAACTAAACAAGCAAGTTGACTGGCGTAATTCAGGAAAGCCAAACCACCACGTATTCTATATCCCTGCTGATAAAGCAGAAGTAGGTGTATCGCTGAATCCTACATGCGAGTGGGTTCCGACCTATCAGATGGGGCGTGTAGTAGGGTATAATTTCGAACTTAAATTCAACTTCTAATGATAACAGCAACCACAAAGGCAGCGTTGAAGCAACTCGGAATCGACCCCGAACAGTTGATAGCAGCCATCAAAGACACAAAAGAGGTCGATATAACAGTTCCGCAGGGATCGGTTTACACCGATACCGATATTGAGGAAATGAAAGCGAACGTCAAGAAAGGACACGAGCAGGCATATCCTGAAATACTCGGTAAGACCCTGAATGAAAAGTACGAATTGGGGTTGTCAACTAAGGACGCAAAGAACATCGAAAAGGTGATGGAGGCGATGGAAGCGAAAGGGCTTGCAAAGGCTAACATTGAGCCGAATAAGAAGGTGCAGGAACTCGAAGCGTCTATCAAGAAATTGCAGGAAGAGGCTATTCCTGAATATGAGCGCAAAGCTAAGGAGTGGGAAACAAAGTACACCGAGCGTTTGGAATACGATAGCTACGCCTCTACAATCCCCGAAAATGCCAATAAGTTTCTCACGAGGGATGAACATATCGCCCGTGTAAAATCACGCCTTAAAATAGGCGAAAACGGCATAGCGGTAGATGCACAGACGGGTATGCCTGTAAAGGATAAGTTGGAGAAGCCTGTATTGTTCAAAGATGCGGTTGCAGAACTGTATAAATCGAACGAAACATGGGTTGAATCAGCGAGTGCAGCACCATCGGGTAACGGTAAGCCGTTCAGCCACTCCACATCAGCAGGGGCGGCACGTAAGGCAGGTGCATTTGACCACGATGCAGCATTGCAGAGGGTGCAATCACAGTACGACATGAGGACACCTGAAGGAAGGGCAGCAGCACGTACAGCGATGGCGAATGAGATGATAGCGAGTAATAAGTAGGTTTTGTGGTCATAAGTGTTCAATTTGGGGCGGGTGTTTCTACACTCGCCTTTTTTTGGTAATTTTACACCTATGGCAAAAGGTAAGAAAAAAGGCGGCAAAATGTGCTAAACATTTTAGGCGGGACGAATAAAGTAGTCCCGCTTTTTTGTATATTTGCTGCAAATGTCAAACTATTATGAGTCACGAACACGAAATGAACGAAGTCGATATGATTATCGCAAGGTGGGCGCAAAAGCAAGCTAAGCAGATACGCCCCGAATCAAACGATTTTACTTATGGTGATATAGGTGGCGAAACGTTTATTTTCTTCCACTCTCACCCCAGCCTGCAAAAGTCAATGAATATGGCGTACAGGCTTATTAATTACCCATGTAAACGATAGTAACCATGTGCGAACTAACCACCATTTTAATAGAATTATCCGAAATGCCGTATATTTACGTCAAACAATGACTTATGGAACACACAAACGCAGAACAAACGCAACAATGCGAGGTGGTGAGTGAGGCTACATGGTCAATTAATATTGGGGTAGGTAATGTAACACTTGACCCATTCCCGCAGCTAATTACTCACGCCTCTTGCACATCACAACCAATCGACACCAACCACCCCGACTACATGCGCTTAGTGGTGCATAGTATGGATTAAAGATTTTTTCATATCAGTGCGTTTTTTGAGCCGACTATTCTTAGTTGGCTTTTTTATTTCAAATACTTTATTTACCTTTACACAGATTAGCAAGGCGTTCTTCTAATCAATTCCTACCTTATGCCGTGCATGGGTTTAGTGAATGCGGATGTTCCGTTACGCATCGGGTGCTGTGCAACCGATAACCGAAACAACATTTTCTAACATTAAATTCATTCTGCAATGGCAGCTAACTTTTATGACTCAGCCTTATTGGGTTTTCAGGGTCGTGTAAAATCAGGGCTTAACGCTAACGAACTGCGTGAAAAAGATACAGCAGTTCTATCTTACGCCCTCGACAACCAACAGTATTTTGAAACCATTATGAACGTGGACGAGATTAAGAAATCCGTTCAGCGTCCTGTATATGGTTACTACTTCAACCGCAATGCCTCTACCAACGGCTCGGCTATGACCGACTTCCCGACAGGTTCACAGGGATCATCTGCACAGCAGGCATTGTCGTTCGTAACGTTTACGGAAGAGTTCCAGACGTTCAACGTAACAGGTATGGACAACGTGTTCGACTTCGCTGCAATCTTCGACAACCAAGCGAAGCAGGCAATGCGTAACATCCGTACCCGTGTACGTGAGTGGTTGACATCTAACCTGTACACTAACCGTACAGCGACTTTGCCTTATGGCGTGTCTTCTATCCTCAATGCCACATTCAACGCTTCAACCGATGCGTATGAAATCAGCAGCCCACAGCCTTACAGCGCAATGACATCTGTTATGCGTCAGGCGGGTTACGGTTCATCTACTTACGATGCCCTGCTTGACCCAATCCTGTACCCACAGTATCAGTACACATACGCACAGGGTAACATGAACGCTGCGAACCTGAACTATCAGTTTGATGCTAAGGCAATCCAACCCGCAGCAGGCGGCTACTTTGATAACGTATGGGAAGACCTAAACCTGAACACAGCGGTAGCGGTAACAGGCGGTTATAACCTCGGTTCTGCCCTCGTTATGCCTAAGAACTCGTTCTGTTTCGTTCCGTGGATGCCTGAACTGTACTACTCACCAACTTCAAGTAAATCATTTGACCAGTATGTCGGTGGTTACGGTACAATCGGTGATGACATGTACGCTAACATGGAGTATCAGATATTCGGATGGAACAACCAGTCGGACACATCAGGTTCTTACGGTTACGGACAGTCACAGACACAGAACTGGCAGATAGGTTTCACTGCTGCATTCGTTACGTCTTACCTGTCTAACTCCAACGAAACACCGATTTACTTCTTTGCTTTAACCGCTTAAAATCCAACGTGAACTAAAGATGAAAAAGTTAATCGCAATAGTGGCTATTATAGCCCTCGGAACAATCGCAGCCACAGCGCAGGTGCGTGGCGTTTACGGTACAATTCAGCAGACGACTGCACTTCCTGTTAGCTACAAGAACGCAGCAGGCACAATCGTTACGCTCGATACACTTGTATCGGCTGATACGGGTTACATTTGGCTCGGACAGATAAGCAACAACCTGAACCTGAACATCAATGCGCTCGTTACGCAGGTGACAGGTACGGTTGCGGCTACTGCTATCCTGCAAGCCTCTGATAACTCGGCATTCACTTATCCTTACACTATCACAGGCACAACAACACAATGTGCGTCATGTGTGGGAGCAAGTGCGACAATATCAGCAGCGGGCAATAACAAGTGGCTCGTACCATCAAGTCCATTTGCTTACTACCGTGTTCGAATTATCAAGACAGACACAGGTAAAGCAGCTTATACAGGTTCAGCATACATGAAGTGGTAATATGGCAATAACAACTCCCATAACAGGCAATACATCGGTAATGGTCGGACAAACTACGACCTTATCTAATGCTACCGTTGGCGGTAACTGGAGCAGTAGCAATACGGCAATAGCTACCGTCAACGGGTCGGGAGTGGTCACGGGTGTTGCGCAGGGTGCATGTGTGATAGTGTACACAGTTGGTTCGGATAGCATATCCGTATCACTTGGCGTTACTACCCGCACATTGTCCAACGGGTTCGATATAGATGCAGTTTACAACGGGCTAAAGAATAGAGTATTGTGGTTATCACAGGGCGTGACTTCGCAGTCAAGAAGGTATTATGAGGACTTTCACACGCTATGCGATACTGCATTACTTGACGACCTTAGACCCGATAACGGCAGCACTACATCGGCTTACTTGGATAACCTGCAACGATCCGTTGTCCTGAATGCCGTAAATGCGGTCTATAATGCTCCGCAGGTCATTGACCCTACCCGCTTATGCTTCTACCGTGGCGACTGGCAGTTGTACCCTCAACCCGTAGCCAATACGGGGCAGTTTGTAGGGCTTCGCATACTCGTGTCACGGGGCGACTTCGCTATCAAGATGAACAGCGTTGAGTTGTTCTTTGATAACGACTGCACGTTCAATATGTACCTGTACAATGATATGACGTTACCCCCGATTTACACCATTGAAGTAACAGCATCGGCACAACAGCAGGTAATAGTCCCGCTTGATAACGATGCGATACTGAACTGGCTTAGTAACACAATCAATAAAGGCGGTACGTTCTATTTCGGGTACTATCAGGACGATATAGAAGCACAAGGCGCAAAAGCTATGTATTACAGCGTGGCGATGCAATCGTACAAAACTGCACGTATCTGGGCATACAGCGCACAGGTGCAAACAGACGTACAAGGCAATCGCAACTTTAAGCGCAATCCTATCGGGTCTAATAACCTCACATACGGGTTGAATTTAGAGATAACCACGTACATAGACGCTACAAACAATGTTATCCGTAACGGGCATCTATTGGATAATCTGATAGGCTTGCAGATGGCGGCAAAGGTTGTAGAGGCTTTGATATTCAGCTATCGGGCTAATGGCACACAGCGTAACATTATGGGCAATGACGCATTACAGCACTTGTATGAGGAACTAAATCTTGCTAAACCGTCCGAAGAAATACCATACAGCGTAGGTTTGCGTAAGCAGATTAATCAGGAGGTGGTAAAAGTAAAACAGGCATTACAGAAACAAATAACTAAAGCCGTAGGAATTGTCTAACAATCTGCTACCAAGACCGACAGGGATAGACTACCCGATTCAATTACTCCAGTCATGGTTGTATGAGCAATTATACACGAAGTGGGGCGAATCAGGGTTAACGTCTGAATTGTTGCAGGTATATGGCAGGGCGTATCGTAACAATGTAGTTGATAACGGATATGTGCCACAGGCATTTATTGAAGGGATAGACTACAACAACGACATGTTCTATGACGACCGTATTGCGGCTCTATTATGGTTCGGTCTGAATGACCCTACAACGGTTAAGGGAGTAGGGCATACATACAACGTAACCTTATACTGTTTCTGTAACCTTGAACTTGTAACACCGAATAACGACACGCAGCGTATGGACGAACAGGTCATAAACGATGTGCGCAATTTAATACTTCCGAATCGTTACGGGTTCTTTGTTAAGAACGTGGAGCGTGATGTTGATAAGGTTCTAAAGCGATTCAGCGGCAAAGTGAAGAACGATGCACTTGCTAAGAACAACCAACAACCGAAGCTATGTTTCGCCATCGAAATGACCAATACAATCGAAATCACAGCGTATCAGGAATGTGCGCTGCCATTAGCGACACCGCTATATTTTAATGCCATGACAGCACAGATAATTGTGATATTCAAGGACAATCCGAATACAAGCATCACACAGACGCTTTTTAACGGTGTCAAGATTCAATTGCAATACCCTACGGGTAACACGGTAACTATCCCCCACCTTATCGGGCGAGATGTGTTCTCATCGTTTACCCTTGATGGCAATAACATGACTACGGTATCGCAGGCGGTGAACTACGTGCCATACGACCCCGTAACAGGTACGTTCACTTATGGCAGCGACTATCCAAACGATGGATTTCAGGATGGCATGGTAATGATTCTAACATTCAACGAAAATTCATAACTATTTAAAACAATCAAATTAAAATGTCAACAGTATTAAATACAGCAAACTGCGCAATTACAGCCAATACAGGGCTTGTTACATGCGCCACAACGCCTGACATAGTAAGCTACGCAATAGCTGTACCTAAGGGCTTTGTATTCGATGCGGCAGACCTTGCCGATTCAGCAACCTTCAACGCAGCATTAGCCGCTAAGACCGTAGCGAATACGGGTAGGGCTTATATCCTGCCGTTCCTGACCAACTTCACGGACAACACTGGCGACCCAGTTACGACAAACCGTAACAACTACGTTGCAGGCGTTCAGAACAAACCGTATAACTGGCGTTATCTGATGAACGGCTCATTCTGCGTGTTCCAAGAGGTTAAGCAGTTGTTGAAGTTCAACTTCTTCGATTTCCTCTTCGTAGATGCAATGGGTACTGTTTGGGGTACAGAGGCACTCGACACAGCGGGCGACCCGTCACTCGGTGGTATTCAGATGTTTGAAGTATGGGTTGAGGACTGGATGCAGAAGAAGCCCGATGACGTTAACGCTTATCCGATTAACTTCCGTGTATTGGATAACCGTCAACTGAACGAGAACGTAGCGTTTGCGCCTACTAACTTTACCGTTAACATGGCTACAATGGGTCTTGCTAACGTGCAACTGTATGCAGGGACAACAGCGTCAACAGCGACACACCTGTACGTAAGCGGTAAGTACATTTGCGGTGGTGCATCACTCGGTGTAACATTCGGCTCTACCCTTGCAGCGACAGGCGCATGGACGGTGTTCACAGCAGCGGGAGTATCAGTAACCGTATCAGCGGTATCGTATAATTCGGTACTTGACCAATACGACCTGACAATCACGTCAACCCCTGCGACATCGGTAACGGTTGGACTTGCTGCACCTGCTACGCTTACAGGCACACCATACTTTGCGTATGTAGTAACTGAAACTCCTAACAAGTACACGCTTACAACTCCGTAATATATGGCAGACATCAAAGCAGAACTGAACGGCATAAGCATATCCTTTAACAAGGATGTAGTTGCCGCTATGACTGAAAAGGAATTCACCGAAAAGTTTATGGCTGATGAGGCTGTATTCGCAGGGAGTTCCGAAGCAGACAAGAAGCGAGCATTGCAGACTGTTTACAGGGCTTGCAATCCCGTTCAGCCGAAGAAAGAAAAGGTTGAGAAACCTAAAGAAGAGTAAAACCATACGGGGGATGGGAAACTATCCCCCGTTAATTTATTATGTATGGCTATGTTGATTGATAACATATTTGAGATAGGTGATATGGTGTATCTCAAGACCGATTTAGAACAGCAGCCACGCATAGTATTTGCTCTTGAAGTGCGAAAGGGTGATATTATGTATCGCCTTGTATGCGGTACGGAGGTAAGCGATCATTACGATTTTGAATTGTCAATAGACGCAGCGAAATAATGGCTACCATAACAGATATGGCTAACAGGTTGGATGCGTTCAATATCACAGCAGCAACGGGCGAGGCGATGCAGAACAACACCGAAGCGATACTGGACATCAACCGTGAGCAGTTATACGAGGAAGGTGTCGGCAAGGATGGCGAGCCACTACCACCGTATAAGTCCGAAGCCTATGCACGTAAGAAGTTCAAACAGAGGGGTAAATCCATTGTGGACATATTTAAAACGGGGCGGTTACAGCGTGAGATGGAATTAGTGGTACAAGGCGATGAATACAGCATATTTAGTAAAGTGCCTTATTCGCAGTACGTAATAGGCGCACGTCCGACAGTTTACGGCTTAGATAAAGAAGGTAAACGTGAAGCATGGCATGTGATAAAGCCCGATGTAGTAAGAGCATTGAAAGAACAACTAAAAGTCGTCTGATATGCTTACGTATTCCCAATAATCGGAAGTTATCCCAGTAGTCGTAATAGTGTAGTTCATATTAACACAAATGTAGTAATTTTATGGCAGGTTGCGTTACATGTCAAAAGCCGTCTGAAAATGTCCTCAAAGCTAAACTTCAACATCTCAAGCCTAAGTTCTACGCTCAAGCGGTGGCGGCTGGGCTTACAGAGTTTGCGATACTCCGAACCGTCAACATCAACCCCGCTTTCATGTGGCGACCCCTTACAGATGAAGCCTGCGAGCGACTTGGCATATACGAAATATGCATCATTGCGGGAACTACCACTTAAAGTATTCATAGAAAATTACTGTTTCGGTGCGACTATCCCTAACTGGGATAAACTGCAATCCGAGTATTATATCGTTACGGGCGACCGTAATGCAACCGAATTTATACGCCTTGTACACGGCATGGAGCAGATACGGTATAGGGCGGCTACTATTGACCTGCTGATACTTGCCATTAAGCAGGACTATTCAGAACACATCGCAGACGCATTACGGGCTTATTTCCCACGGTTTAAGTTCGCAGAGGACACATACCTTCAAGAGATAGAATATGCCGTAAATTTGGAGAAAAATAACAAGGCGGTGTTTGATACTTACAGGCAGCAGTTGGACATGTTGCAGGACAAGAAGAAAGGGGAGAAAACACCACAGGACAAGTACGACGGATTCAGGGCTACCATGTTTCAGATAAACAAACATGCAGGGTATGAGGCAGTAAAGGACGAAAGCAGTACGTATGATTTTGCGGTGGCATACAGGGAATTAAACAAGTATATTGAAGAACTTAACAGCAAGAAAAAGTAATGGCTGATTTAATAAATGAGATAGTTTCCCCCGAAGCGTTAGCGCAGTTGGACGAGTTGAAGAAGTCCATTGATGATAATGCAAAGGCGTTAAAGGATTTAGCGGCAGCGGGTCGTGGTTTAGATTTCAGTAAGGCGAAAACCTTATCTGATTTGGGTGAATGGTCGGAAAAATACGAAAAGACCATACAGGCTATGACGGCTGCAAATCAGAACTATGCCAATAACCTGCAAAAGGCTATCGTATTAAAGCAGCAGTTGAACGGATCTACGAAAGAAGTAGTTGCAACCTATGATAAATTAGAGGCGGCAGAACTGAAAGCGGCTAAGACTGCCGAAATACGTGAGAAAGCAGCGCAAAGGGCGGCATCAGAGGCAGAGAAAGCCGCTAAACGTGAAGAAAAGGCACTCCGTGAACTGAATAACGAGTATGAGTTACTAAAGAAAGCCTATAAGGACGCAGCAGATAAGGCAAAGGAACTGGGTGTATCGTTCGGTACGAATAGTAAGGTATTCAAGGATGCAGCAGCCAACGCAAAGGTTATGTATGACCGTTTGCTAAAGGTTGAGATGGCGGTAGGGCAGGGGCAACGGGCGGTCGGACAGTACAATCAGGCGGCATTTGCGATGCAGCAGATATTACGTGATACGCCAGCGTTTGCGTATAGTTTTAGCACTGGTTTGCTTGCAATATCCAACAACATACCTATACTTGTAGATAGGATAAATGAGCTAAAAGAAAGCAATAAAAAGTTAGTTGCGGAAGGGGGCAAGGCATTGCCTGTATGGAAAGACGTTTTTGGTTCTCTTTTTACAGGAGCGGGCATAATAACTTTAGTTACATCTGCAATAACAATATTTGCGGCAAGGTTAAGCATGGCTTCTGGTGGATTAACAGAAGCTGAAAAGGCAGCAACCAAACTGAATGAAAAACTTATTGAACTTGACCAGACAATAAATGATAGTTATGAAAAGGAAGTAAAAGAAACGGGGGCTTTATTGCGAGTGGTTCAGTCTTTAGAGATGCCATACAAGGCAAGGCAAGAGGCACTTGATGAGTTAATTAAAAAGTACCCTCAATTATTGGGTTATCTTGAAAGGGAAAAGATACTAAGTGGAGAGCAAGGGAATGTGCTTGATGTATTGGCGGGAGTCGAAAATAATAAGGCAAAAATAAAGCAGTTCGAAGAAACAATTAAGATATTTTCAGAGGAAAGAACAAAACTATTACAAGAGCAGCAAGCCTACGAAAAAAGCGATGTAGGGTTTGTTGCTACATGGAGGCAGTTTACTAATCTTTTCGGAGATGAATCAGATAAGAGAAAAAAGAAAATAGAAGAACTAACCACTAAAATCAACGACTACAAGGAAAGTCTAAAAATTGAAAAAGATGAACTTACTTTCTTAACAAATCCTCAAAGACCGCAAAAGGGCAGAATCCGTGAAGATATAGAATCGGACATTAAAAAGTATGAGCATATAAGGGATATAACGGCAGAAACCGACAAAGAACATATTGCCGCAAATGAAAAGTTAGTTAAGTTACATGCGGAGTTAGATAAATACCTCAATAAAAAAACAAAGAAACCTAAAGAAGAAAAGGACACCACCCTTAAATCCGAAACCGACCTAATCAAAGCCATCTACGACAACAAGCAAAAGGAACTTGAAATAACACGGGACACTAACAAAGCTATTGCGGATGATACGAAGCAAGAGATGGCGGATAGGCTTGTCGCTTATGAGAACTACACGGCAGCGGTTTTGCAGTTGGCAAGGCTTGAGCGTGATATGACCATTGATATTGAGAACGAGAAGATAGAAGAAATAGAGCGCAAAAGAAAGACCGCAAAAGGTAAGGAAATATCTAACCTGCTTGAACAAGAAAGAGCCGCTTATTTGCGAATTAATACGGCAGAAAAGGAGTTCGGCAACCAACAAGCCACTATAACCCGAGACAGCAAGAAGGATATACTCGGCATAGTCCATTCGGCTAATGAGGAATGGGTGAAGGATGAGGAAACAATGTACAAAGACCTAAAAACAAATCAGGCTGCATCATTGTTGGTTGAAGAAGCTATGCTTAAAGCGGCATATGAAAACAAAGAAATGACCCGTAAAGAGTATAACAAGCGGGTAGCCGATTTGCAACGCCAACAGCGTGAATTTGAACTACAAACGGATATAGAGTTTGACAAAAAGATACTTGCCAATGACCAACTATCAGCAGAGGATAGGCGTAGGTACAAAGAAAAGCTACTGAACGATACAAAAGCACTTGCCGCACTCAATAAGGGTAAAGGTGGCGGGGCAAGGTCGGGCAGGTTTACGGATAGCCTTGCAATGTTATTTGCCCCGTCCGATTTGGAGAATGAAGAGCAGTATTTACAGGCGTTCTATGACCATACTATCCAGTTAGCTAACACAGCAGCAGACGCAATAATAGCAGCCAAAAAACGGACGTTTCAGGCTGAAATGGATAACCTTGACAAACAAAAAGAGGGAATCCAAACTAACTACGATATGCAGGTTGCGCTTATCAATGCGACAGGTAAAAGCGAAGCGGATAAGGCTAACAAAATATCGCAGTTAAACGCACAGCGTATGTTGCAGGAGCAACAGATTGAGCAAAAGAAGCGTGAGATTGCACAAAAACAAGCGGCATACGAAAAGACAGCAGCAATAGCGTCTATCATTCAAAGCACAGCCGTAGCGATAGCGGGAGCGTTGAAATACGGTCCAGCAGCACCGCCAATTATTGCACTTATTGCAGCAACAGGGGCAGCGCAGTTAGCGGCAGCAGCAAACGCCCCTATCCCCGCCTACAAAGAAGGCACAGACTACCACAAGGGCGGTGCGTTCATAGCGGGCGATGGCGGTGAGCCGGAATTGATTGTTGCGCCCAATAAATCACCGTATTGGTCAAACAGCGTAAGCACGCTATACAGCGAAGGTGCAGGCACTAAGGTTATCCCTATGTCGGATATTATGCAGTACACGAGTACTAATACAGATGATTTTTCATCGGCACAGCTTGACGCATTGGCTACCCGTGTAGCTAAGTCATTCGACAAAACAGGATATAAAATAGCACAAGTCATCCAAGCAAGCAAACCAAATATTAACATGAGCGCAGTAGCCGAAGAAATGAGGCGGGAGCGTAACTTACAAGGCAAATAATGGCATACTTAGGACGCATACAATTCACTATACAAGATGCAGCGGGGGATTACTACACCGCTACTCAAAACACCGATAATACGTGGACGGTTACGACTGCTGCATCGGTCACATATCTGCAAAACAATCCTCAAAACTGGGAGGAAACGGGCATTATATGGGAGCGCAATATGACCTATTACGGGGTATTTCGTTCTAATTCGCAGACGTTCCAATTTACTAAGGATGGCAGGGCTATTCTGTTAGATATAATGTTTGGTAATGGTGGTATAAACGCCTATGCTCTGCTTAAAATATGGCTATGGAATGAAACCACTATAACATACGACTTGTTCTATGAAACGCAGGTTGATTTCACAGCAGCAAGCGACGACAAACGTACTCAAATGCTTAGTTGTGCTACAAGGGACAATAACCTGTACATGTACCTTAAATCTAAGGCATCTACTGGTGTAAATATTCCTTTTTGGTCATGGAATGGTAGTTCATGGAGTTATGAAGATGCAGGTGCATTGCCCGTGTACCATGATGGTATAAAGCTATATTGGAAGAACATTTATCAAGGAGCAGAAACGGTAGATTCACCTGTTGCATACAGGATAAGAGGCTTTGATTTAGGCAATCATGGTTCTTTGCAGGGATGTCATACATTGCCAACACTAACAAACTATGTGATAGTACAGGCAAATGGTACAACTACATTTGCAGGTAACGATATTTTAGAGCCATATATAAAAGCAGCGTACCAAACACCCAGATTAAACGAGGTTAATTTTTTAGACAATGGAAATATAAATGCATCTGGGTTTTGCCCGATTAAACCGCTTATAAGTACGGAGTTTAATTTTGATTTGTCGTTTGCGTTTGACGGGAATGTCATTTTTACGGGTGGTGGTTTTGGCATTGATTTCTACTTGTATTTTGTCTTGTTTGAAATAAACGAGGACGGAGAGCCTACGCAAACGATAGCGGGTAGATACGATGTGTATTCTTACTTGTATTCAATAAATTTAGGCAACACAGGTATATATACGCCATCTGGCACATACACTTCAAGCAATACCATATCATTAAATCCATTTAAGGCGTACGTTTTAGGAATTTTGTTTGACGAGCCAACCACAGGACAGGACTTATCGGGATTTGCAGACATCAATTTAACCGAAATAAAGTTAACCATACAAAGTAATTGCGTATATGGCACTACTTTGCCTGTATATGCTCCACAAATACCCGATTCAACTGTTATGGCAATGCGACCCGCTACCGTATTAGAAAAACTGGTTGACGTTATCGACAGCACCGAAACAGACGCATACGGATTCCCTGTTCCAAAGGGTACGGGTTATATAGGTACAAGTACATATCTATCAGACCCGACAACAAGTTATGCCGATAACTACGACAACAACCCATACAACACCGTTTTCACATCAGAGAATGCACTAAGGCAGATTGTAGGTTATCCATACATGACATTGAGCTTATCTGAGTTCTTTGATATTTGCTTTAAGGTTTGGCAATGTGGTTTAGGTGTAGAGGGGCAAGACACGATCCGTATTGAGCCGCTTACTTATTGGTTTGATAAGGACACGCAGATACTTGAATTAGGCAGTAACATTTACGGGCTTGAAATACGACCTTATACCGAAATGATGGGCAACATCATTAATTGCGGATGGGACGACCCCCAAACAAACAAGAACTTTGCATCTGATGAATTTAATATGGGCAGGCAGTACAACGCTCCGTTAGATGTCACCCCGAAACCAATAGATTTAAAAGCAACAGGCGTAACAGTCGGCATCTATGAGATAGAAAAGATGAGGCAGCAGAATGACAGTGGCAACAGTTCGCCATCTGCTTCCAATGGGCTTGTAATGATGGAAATAAGCACAGACCAACAATTTGCCGACCTTACAGACCCAGCAGGAGGCGTAGATAATGTTGCATGTTACAATCTAAAGAAATACCCAACAGCGCAAAGCACAACCCCTGCAACAGCACCTTACATTAAAGGCATGATGTACCCTGAAACGGCATATAATTTAGGACTTACGCCACTTAAAAGCATGTTAAGGTTAGGTAAATGGTTGCGTACGATGTGCGATAATTTAGCCTATGCGGTATCAACCAACTATATCACGTACAAAAAGCAGTACCAACAGCAGTACAATGACCCGACTACGCCAGCATTGGAGTTGCCGAGTATAACTACAAACCTGAATACAGGTACAGTACTTGCCGAGGTGTCAGATATTGACATTTACAACCTTGATACACCGCAATTATTCAGACCTTACGTATTTAAGTTTGTATCACAAACGCCTTTAAATATGTACGGGGTGATTTACAGCAATCCGAGGGGGTACGTTAAATTCACATGGAACAATGTAGAATACAAAGGATTTATCTACAAGGTAGAGCAAAAAGCGGGCAATAATGAATCTACGGTGTTCGAGTTATTAGCGCACCCAGACACCACAAATGCACAGTTAAAACTAAATTAATGGCAATTCATTTTTACTTCGGCATTGATACGCTCCATCTTTCGTATTTCGGCAGTAGTAGCGTCATGTACTTTGTATTGACCTTTGTTAGTGTCGCATGTCCATGTCTTAGGCTTAGTACACCCCACAAACAACACCGCTACAATTAATAGTTTTTTCATTGCATAAAAGTAGTTAATTTTGTCAAAATGCCAACTTCGTACACCATAATCGCTAATTTCCCGAAAGTAGGGGATTTCCGATTCACACAGGAATCGCAGTTCGACACCCCTTACAGCGATGTTAGCGGGTTCTATCAGTTCGACCAGCGACCAACTAATGACAGTACCCAATGGTGGCAGACGGACAAGAAATACTACACTAAAAAGACCCTGAATGATCTGTGCTGCGTTATGGTGCATACCAATGCAGTAGGTACATCACCACTCGTTCCTGATTTGTTTATTGAAGGTACAGGCGTTAGTTACCCCTTGTCGTTTACAGGCAGCCCATACATATTTGGTGAACAGCGTATAACAGGTTATGAGTACGTTGACCCCGTTACGAACACATCGTATCAGTTGGATTCGTTCATGTGGCAGTTCTACTTTAATCAGTTTATTACCGATGCTGATACGGGTATCTACCGTTTGCGTATGCGTGTCTATGGCGATTCGGGTATGACGGTTTATCAGGATTACGTAAGCGATGATATTATGGTGTACACCGAATTTAAGGGCTGTACACAAGTCAAAGCAACATACAATACCAACAGGGCGGCAGAGTGGGTGGTAGTTAGCGGATGGGTAAGTCAGCCAGTATTTACGCACCGTGTAGAGGGGCAGCCGATGGAGTACAAGCCGAAGGCAAACTACGTATCGTACCTGCAACAAAACTATTTGAATCAGCAGTTGAATGTCAATTCATGGCGTACTTTCAAATTCAGGTTAGGTGATATTGGTCAGGGTGTACCATTGCCCCGTATTGAATCGGTTAGTAAAGCATTTGAGGCTGATAACTTTTGGATAGATGGCAAGCCGTTTATACTTGACATAGACAATTCAACAGGTTTGCAGTCATTGTGGGAAATGGACGACCCTGAAGCGTCAATAATGGCGTGGGCTTCCGCTCCTATCCGTGAGAAATATGCTAATGAAAATGTGTTTGTAACGGTTACGCCTACTCCCGACTTGCTTATACTTGACCCAGACAGTTATCCTTATGCCCTTATTCCGTGGTCGCTGAATGACGGGTTTTCTATTATATCGTTTGATGCAGCAGTAGTGGACGACCCGACTGCACAGACTGCATTAGTAGCGGCATGGAATGCGACAGTCGGATTAAGCGGAACATTTTATCAATCGGGCGGCAGCATATACTTCACTCCATCGGTAGGCGATGCGTCTATATTCGGTGATTTTGAGGCATTGTACAGCTATTTCACGACATATTACAGCGGTTCGGCTACGGGTGGTAGTAATGGTTTCAGATATGCAGGGACATCGGCTAAAATGGTTGTGGATTGGAACGATGGCACGGACGTAGATTATTGCGGAGGTTCGGCAGGAACGGTGACTGTTACCCATGCATTTGCATCAACAGTTTCACCGTCTTATGATGCAAGGTTCTTCCATAATAATTTCGTAAATAAACTTGAATGGAACGAGGCAGGATTGGCTTATCCAGTTGTTGACGTGTTTGTTTACGACCATAGCGATGATATGCCTGTATTCCTAAATAGGTTTATCGTGGACACATGTTCACAATACGGGGTACTTACTTACAGCCTCGACTTTGCGGCATGTGCTACATGGATAGCGTCTATAACTATACGTGGATGCTCTAATTACACATTAGGCACTACATTCCTTAACGTGGCGATGGATAATATTCAAGAAGTGATACTGCCTAACTGTAAACTATCAACCGCAACAGTTGACGCTGTGTTTAATAACTTTGTGGCTACGGTATGGGATGGAGTTAGTACAGGCGGCACAATATCAACCAATGGACAAACGCCATCAGCCCCACCAACAGCGGCATCACTCGCATCACGTACAGCACTTACAACAGCTTTATGGACTTTAACAACAGACTAATGAGATACATAATAATCATACTACTTCTATTTACTGGGGCTGCATACGGACAAAGCATAGCCCCGTCAGGTGCTTACAATACATTAGGTGTAAATTCAGGCGGTTATCAGGCGAAACGGGCAATGATAGTGCCTAAAGCGTTTCAGCCGTGGACGACTTATGATACAACGGGATTTATTTGGCTTGATACTACCAACCACTACCTCTACTATCACAACGGAACAAGCCGTGTACAGGTAGGTGCAGGCGGTGGTGGTTCAGGCACAGTTACCTCAATTACAGCGGGGTATGGATTGAATGGCGGCACTATCACAACGAGTGGTACGATACGGGTTGATACTACCAAGATTGCCACGATCCGTATGCTCGATTCCGTAGCCAACGAAATCCCCACCGTTAACGATTATGTACCATACACAGGTGCAACCGATTCGGTGCGATTAGGCGAGTATCAGATACGGGCGGGTCAGGTAGCATTAGACCTTACTCCGACAGCGCCACAGGTAGTAGGCGGTATGTATTGGGATGTGACGAATGTGTGTCCATCGATTCCATTGAATGCAGATGTTACGTTGCAGGTAGGGCAAGAAGTGTACGTTAGGGCAAGGAATAATACAGGAACGACCATAACGAACGGTAAAGCAGTGTATATCAACAGCGCACAAGGAAACAATCCTACATTAGCCCTTGCCGATGCGGACGATGTAAACACATCGCAGGTTATTGGCGTGGCAACAGAGGATATATCGGACAATGCCACAGGTTTTGTAACAGTTACAGGTGTGGTTAATGGCGTGAATACAAGCGGATATAACGCAGGGGATGCGTTGTATCTGGACACTATAAATGGCGGTTTAACTAAGCAGTTACTATCCTCGCCACATAACGTAGTATTTGTTGGTTATGCCCTGAATAGCACAAACAACGGGCGTATATTCGTCCGTCCGAGTAACCCGATTGCAGCCGATACCGCCATGAATGCTAACGGTAATCAGATTGCACCTACACAGCAGGCGGTGAAGAAGTATGTAACTACTGCGATAAGTGGCAAGATGAACTACACGGACACGGTTGCATTAAGTAACCGTATCAACACTAAGCAGAACTACAGCGACACGACCACATGGGACGCTACACGTTCATGGGTAACGGGGCAGGGTTACGGCACAGGTACAGTATCATCGGTAGCAGTTGCAAACGGTTTCGGGTTGTCCATAAGCGGCAGCCCTGTAACCACAACAGGGACTATCACCGCAACGGTAGATACATCTAAGGTGGCAACCAAAGCAGATGTAAACGCTAAGGGAAACGGAACGGTAACATCGGTAGGCGCAACGGGCGGCACAGGTATAAGCATATCAGGCAGTCCTATCACATCGGCAGGCACATTCACCGTCACCAACACAGCCCCCGACCAAACAGTATCACTAACAGGGGCGGGAACAGTCAGCGTTACAGGCACTTACCCGACATTCACCGTGACGGGTACAGGCGGTAGTGGTGGTGTTGCTTCTATCACGTCCACAGGTAGCACAATGCAGGTTACAGGCACAACAACGGTAAACGTGGAAGTGGACACAGCGCACTCATTTACATTCACCGCAAACAATACATTCACTCGTGATATAACAGTCGATTCGGCTTCTATTGGTACGGGTAACGGCTTATCTACTAACATTCGTTTCGGGCGTAGTGCGCTTGGTGCAGTTACAACAGGCACAGGGTTAGCGGCTGTGGGTGAGAACGCAGGTAGGCTTATACAGACGGGACAAAACGATATTTACATGGGGCGTAATGCAGGAGGCAACACAGGTACAGGGGTGTCAGGGCATGTGGGTATCGGCACAGGCAACCTCAACTATTCTACAGGGGATAATAACACCGCAATAGGATTTAATGTTATGGCACGTGGCGTAGCATGGAATGGTATTGCGAACGTGGCGTGTGCAATAAACTCACTGAATAACCTTACATCTGGGTCGGCTAACTCGGTATTTGGTAGTGGTGCTGGCGGCGCATTGACATCAGGCAGCAATAATACATTTACAGGCGTATCATCAGGCTCTTTAATCACGACAGGCGGCAGTAATGTGATAAGCGGCTCGTATACAGGCAACAGTGGCGGTCTTGACATTCGCACCCTATCAAACAGACTTGTACTATCCGATGGTGCAGGTAACATACGGGCATACCACAATAACACTAACTGGCTTATTGGCACGGTTACCGATGGCAGTACGGGGGCGTTGCAGGTTAGCGGCTCGCTTGGGTTGAATACAGCAGGTAATAAGCTGAACATCGCCACAGGTACTAACGCATCGGTTGGAACGGGTACGTTATCATCGGGGACAGTTACTATCAATACGACAGCAGTAACGGCAAGCAGTATCATTCAGGTGCAGCTTACATCATGTTCATCGTGCGGCACATTGTACATCAGCGCACAGGTAGCAACTACATCATTTACCGTAACTTCAACCAATGGGTCAGACGCATCAACATTTAATTACTGGATAATCAACTAATATGAAACAACTACTTTTTATCGCATTGGTGTCTGTATGGGGACACGCATCAGCATCAGTAATCACAGACAGCACGGCATACGTTGCCGACAGCGCATTTACCTACTACGAAGACGGCATGTATTGCACCATATCACCCGTTGCAGTCCGTATAGGTGATACTGCATTATGTACGGTACTACGCATAACAGAAATGAAGGACGCAGGAACACAGCCTTACAACGGAGGATACACTCAAGTAGGTGCGGTGTTCTTTACGCTTGAGAGCGCATCGGGGGCAACTAAGTACCCTATGAGCCTGTCAATTAATAACATTACGGACAAACAGACCTACACAGCATGGAAAACATACGGGTTTAAATTTCTTGCGTGGAAAATAGCTGATACTTATTCACTGAATATAGACTAACTTTACACCTAAAATAAGTAGTATGCAGATTAAACTATCATGTGTTGAACTTACGGACATCGTAAACGACACTATTACATCGGTGGCAAACTTCCCGATTGCGCCCGTAACAGCGTTCGGACTTGCACAGGTTATGCCTCACATGTTCTTCATCGAATCTAATTCACAGGGCGTAATGCGTTTGTGTGTGGCACGTATTGACGGTGAGGCATTGCCAATTACAGCAGTTAACCTCGGAGTAAGCTATACGCCTACAATAACAGACTACGACACATACGTAGCGCACGGACTATTCAGCACCCATCCGATACATCGTCCTAAATAGTGATTGTGAGGGATAAATATAACATTCACTTTTCCATCGTGGCAGGGGCGGCAGGCATACTGTGCGCCCTTGTCAAATGGCACACGTTCGCATGGGGCAATGTCGCTGTTATGGCTAACGGAGCAACGGTGAATGATATATGGTATTACTGGTTTGAGGGCTATTCCTATGCCCTTATTACAGCTGCGGTTGCATTTGCTGCATCTTATGTGGCTTGCACCGAAAATGGTTCGTTTTCGGCATTTCTGATTAAATACGCTTCAATTTTTACGGCATTTGTTTTTGCGGTTCGGGCTGTGTGTAATATGATAACCTATGACGTATTCACGGAAATAGAAGCAATTATAGACATCTCATTATTAGTTTTTGTGTGTCATCGGGCGGAGGTGTGGCACAAAATTAACCTTAGAAAACATCATGTCAACTCTACCCCCCGAAATCCTATGGAAGGTCATTAATGGGCTTGTTTATGTATTAGGCGCACTTATCAGTATAGGGATAAGTGTCTTTGTGTTTTTCCATAAGTCTATACTTCGTAGGCTTGACAGTATCGATACCGATTTAAAGCCGATAGTTACGCAAATAGCGGTACAGAAAGAACGAACGGACACCCTGCATGAGCGATTGAACGAGCATGAGAGAAGGATAAGTAAGTTGGAGAGTAAATGACAAACTTGTTCCGATTGTTTCGCATTGTTTGCATATTCCAACTATCCGACCTACCTTCGCCCCATGCAACTCCCCCAATACCAACGCCAACTAATCGAATCAATGCGTAATGGCTCGCAGATGTGGTCTGATAGTTTCGGTAAGACTACCTACCACATGCGGGTAAAGAAGTCCGTTAAGACCATAGACCGATTCACTGTGGCTACTCTGATTTATCGGGGGCTGATTAATGATAAGTTGGAGTTGACGGATAAAGGTTGGAATTGTCAGATTGTTTAGTATATTTGCAGTACGCAGGTAGCGGATAAAAACTTACTATTATGAAAGAAGAATTGCAAAGGGACGTATTTGATGCGTTAAAACAGTTAGCCGAAAAATTAGGCACAACCACCGAAAAACTGTTTGAAGTCTATTTAAGGCAAGCCAAAGTGTCGGCAGTTACAGACTTTATAATTACCGTGCTGTTGATTGCGAATGCGGTATTTTCAGTTTACGCCAATATGCGTTGGTCGGGTGCAAGTTGGTATTATTACAGGTTTGAAAACATTGGGACAACAAGTTTGGCGGGTGGCGGCCTTATTCTTGTTTCCTACTCTGTTCTTTCTATTCTTGGAGCAGGTATAATGCTTGTGTGTTCAATTCAAAGTTGCATGACTGGCATATTTAATCCTGCATATTCTGCAAGCAAGGAAATAATGAATGACATAGCGGCAATTAAATAATTCCGTAGTTTCCGTAGTAAGTTCTACGGGATAGAGCCTCACTTCGGTGGGGCTTTTTTATTTCCCGCTTATTCCGTACATTTACGCAAAAATATTATATGCAGTACAACGACTTTATACTTTTTGGTTTCGGGCTTGGTGGCGTACTTATCCACAACCTGACGAAAATAAACGAACTCAACAAGGCGGGTAAATTCAGCGCATCAGCATACTTCGGGCTTGAATGGGCTTCCATCTCTATCAGTCTGATTATCGTTATTCTGTGCATCGCAGGTAAGCATGAGGTAGCGCAATTGGAACAGGCAGGTAACTGGCTCGGATTGGCATTTACTACTATCGGATACATGGGTCAATCATTGTTCGTTAAACTGATGGGTAAAGCATCTAAGGCATTGGGAGATAAAACGGATGCAGATGCATAAAGAATACACCATCTGGGATATAGTCATAGCACTTGGGCTGTGTGTGCTGTTCTTCATGTGGTCGTCATGTCGAACTGAACAACGTATAGCACGTAAGGCATTAGCGGCAATGGACAAGGCGGAAACCAAGTACAATGCAGCCTCGGACGTGGACACGGTAGGCGCGCACTATTGCAACACTAAACACCCTGTAAAGGTTGGGAAGGGGCAGGTGAGGTATATTAAGGGCGATACGGTTACGCATACCGATACGGTTACCAGTGTTGAGCGTAGCGTGGACACAGTTACGCTTACCCGTATCATAACTAAGGTTAAGTATATCCATGATACTACCGTTCGCACCGACACATTCGAAAACACCAACAGAATCGAACTACAAGCGGCTGAAATCGTCGGATTGCGTCAGGACAATACCAACGCATGGGACGAGGCGAGTAAGGCGAAAATTCAGGCTAATAAACGGCTTTGGCTCATATTCATTCTCATCGGTGCAATCATAACCTACATCATAGTTAAATGGCGAAGATAACAGCACAGGAATTAATGGCAATTGCACCCGTTTCGGCTAAAGCGGCTGAATTGTTTTTGCCGTACATCTACAAGTATCAGGGCGATGTAAACAGCCCTATCCGATTTGCGGCATTCTTGGCTAATGTCCTACATGAATCAGGCTGCTTTAAATACGTGCGTGAGATTGCATCGGGCGATGCGTATGAGGGTCGTAAGGACTTGGGTAATGTGTTTAAGGGCGATGGACGGACGTTTAAGGGGCGCTCATTGATGCAGATAACAGGACGTGCGAATTACCTTGAGTGCAGTAAGGATATGTTTGGAGATGATAGGCTCATTAAGAACCCCGAATTGCTCGCCACTCCTGAAATAGCAGTACAAGCGTCATACTGGTACTGGAACAAGCGCAAATTGAACGCTATTGCCGATACTGGCGATTTTGTGAAGGTATGTGTCCGTATCAATGGCGGTAAGAACGGATTAGAGGAAAGGAAGCGGTACTACGATGCACTATTCAAGGTACTCAATAAAAACGGCTAATGTCGCACAACCAACACACCGAAGTAAAGAAGTACGACCACCTACGGGAAGAAATAGAACAAGAACTGCGTGATGGCGGTTCGTTTCGTGGCGTAGCCGACAAGATAATCAAGAAACACAACCTGCCCGCCAACAAAGAAAGTTTCCGTAAACATATCCGTAAGGTGCAGCGTAGTATGCACCACCCTGCATTAGCCGAACAATGCGAAACGGTAGGCGTACCGATTGAGGATGTTAAGCACTATTGGCATAAAGGCAAACACTTTTCGCTATTCGTCAAGGGCAAACAAACGGCATACGATGAAATACGGGAAAGCATTATACAGGACATTACCGAACACGCCCCAAAGTACAAACGAATCGTGTACAAACCCGATACCGATTCGTACCTGCTCGTTATTGACCCTGCCGATATTCACCTGAATAAACTATGCTCCGCATTTGAAACTGGCGACGAAAGCAACCACAACGTAATATATCGCAGGGTGGTAGATGGCGTAACGGGTATCATACAAAAAGCACAGGGCTACAAAATTGACCAGATACTATTCGTGGCGGGTAATGACATACTCCACGTAGATAGCCCGAAAAACACGACTACAAGCGGCACACCGCAGGATGTTAGTATGATGTGGTACGATGCGTTCACGTTAGCCCGTAAACTCATGGTCGAGTGCATCGAAATGCTGCTACCGATTGCGCCCGTACATTTTCAGTATAACCCATCCAACCATGACTATGTGCATGGTTTCTTTTTGGCACAAACTTTACAGGCGTGGTTCAACCGATGCGAACAGGTTACGTTTGACGTTAGCATCGCTCATCGTAAGTACTTTACATACGGTCTGAATCTAATAGGCACAACACATGGAGATGGCGCAAGGGAGGGCGATTTAGCCCTGCTGATGGCACATGAAGCGTCTGATAGTTGGGCTACATGTAAGCATCGGTACTACTACACGCACCATATCCATCACAAAAAGTCTAAGGACTACATGAGCGTTTGTGTCGAATCGTTACGTTCGCCATCGGGTACGGATTCATGGCATCACCGTAATGGGTATCAACACGCACCGAAAGCTATTGAGGCGTTTGTCCATAGCAAGGTTCATGGACAAGTAGCGAGGATAACGCATTTGTTTTAAAACCGCCACCTAAGAATAGGCAGCGGTATCACAGTTAAGGCAGTACAATCCGAGAACCGCACTCCTCGCAGGTGTTAGTTAATCTAATGTCTTGCTCGTTTCCACAGGCGCAGATTGCCCATGTTTCGTGGTTGTTCATAAAAAAGTGGAATTAAGTATTTCTGTGCATAATTGTTCAGGAATAACAGATCGCGTGTAAGAACCTTTTAATCCCTGCGTGCCTGTTTTGCTCCCTCTTGGCGCACGTTCATGGTTGCAATTAGGATTATTGTTTCTGCATAATGGTCTTGGTTGCCAATTTGCGCAATTAGTCCAAATGTCAGTAGGCTTTGCCCGATTATCTCCGTACTGACAATACCACACCGTATGGCGTATAAATGACTTCATAAATGGCATTTTGCGTAACATACCTCTTGGATTTTCAATAAAGAAAACCATATTAGGATTAGCTAAAATCCATTCACGAATAAGAGATATAAAGTGCTGATTTACCCTATCGCATTTTGCGGCATAAGGTGTTTTAGGTGTAGTTCCATTTCGGTGTGTGCTTATTGCTGCAATGGTGTATGTAGTGCAATCGGGTGAAGCCCAAACAAAATCAGGAACAAAAGGCACATCTTCTTTTGTTAGTAGTTCAATGTCCTTTGCTAAATTTATTCCGTCAAACTGCTGCCAGTCAACCGAAAAGACACTATGCCCTAATTGTTCTGCCGCATTTCCTATTGATCGACTACCTGCAAATAATTCAAGTACGTTCATCGTCTGTATAATTTAGTTATCACCGCCCCGATCCCAAACCCACCACCCGCAACTATAATACGTAACCCCATGCTCCATGTATCTGGGTGTATGCCATATCGAATAGCAGCAGCCGTGTACAATACGGTGAATGGTAGCAGGAATAGAACGGATTGGGTTAGTGGTTTAGGTTTGTGGCGCATCTTGTTTGAGTTGAATGGTTAGTGATGATTGTGTCAAAGGGCATTGTTCCGCTACTGGTTCAATAGTGTAATACCCGAATTTAGTCGCCCTACACGAATGCCAATAATCTCCGTGTCCTTTCTCTTCTCTGTACATCGGGCAATCCCCGCAGCCCGTTACTGTGATTGTGTTATCAGCCTGCTCACGGCTAACTCTTGGTGTGTTCATTGTCGTTGAATTTTGTCGTGAAGTAATCGGGTATCTTTACAATATTTTCCAGTCCATCTTCACGCCCCTCATCGTATGCCGTTTCTATCACATCCCGTTCTGTTGGGAGTAGGGCGGTGAGGATAGCTATTACCCCCAAATCAGGTAATGGCATTTTCTGTACTTGCTCAATAGCAGTCTGTAAAGGTGTCTTGCTCATAGTTGTTTAGTTTTTGAAGTTTACGTAATGCTTTTATCTTATACCTGCCTATCGCTGTTTTCTGCCATTCTGGAACAAATGTTTTATCCAATTCAGCAAAGGTGTTGTTCCTGATTCCCTGTTCTGTTTTCTTTAGCGGGTTGTACCCGAATAAGTCAACCAATGGGAATATAACAATGTCTTGGCGTTTAACCCAGTTAAAGGTGTTTTCGAGTAGTCTGTATATCAATTCAGGTAGCCATAAAATGCACCTAATCAAATTGACCAACCAATGTTCTTCAGAAAAAGAATCACCTACTGAAAAGCCAAAAAGAAAGCCGCTAATTATAAGGTAAATGTATATGGCGTGTATCATATCTTCTCAATTTTATAGTAAAAAATGTAATCGTTATTGTCCCATGCGGATTGACCGAGTTTGTGGATGATGTATTGCTGATATTCACACGGTAGGTCTATCGGTAAATCATTGCACACATGCCCTTCGACACCCCTCACCCTCACCGCCTCACAACTAACTATCCTGAACCGTGTACGTGCTGCTGATACGGGCATAGTGGCGGGGGATTGCCAGCCTTGATGTGCATACGGTTCAAATTCTGGATAGTCTGCCTTGTGGTAATACTTATCGTGTTTGTGTCGGTACATCCACACCTCCCTCACCACTACTTCCTGACCGATGGCGTAGGGTTGCTTGTTGCTGTGCTTAACTATTATCGCTGTCTGTGTGCCATCATGCAACGCCTTTGCTTCGGACGTTGTGGCTATGTAAGTTCGTTTCATATCCGTACAAGATTTATTACTCGTGAATTGATTTGTTTGGAGCGGAGTAGGGAGCGGTAGGAACTGATAGCTGTAAGCATTGAGTCTGCTGCATTCTCATAATCTACCCATAGTGCGGCTTTCTTATCCACTATCTCCCCCGCCTGTTCCTCGGTGATCGTTAGGCTGTCGGAATGGTAAGACCACCTACCGTTAGGCATAGTGTCCATATCAACTGTTATTGTGTCGCCTTGCACTTCCACCATCAGCCATTCCCTACCGTTACTGTTGTGTTGGTGTGTCATTGTTTGTGTTTTTGATGTTAAAGAATTTGTTTAGTGCTGCTGTATCTTCTGCATAAGGCGGCAATGTTATCCACATAACCACAGCGGTAATGGTGTTGCTTATCGGCATAAGTGTATATACCATATCCCTTATCTGCACCTGCATTGTTTCGCACCTGCCGCCTTTTGAGTGTGCTATATGTACCCACTTATACATCGCAAACGCACTTAGCAGATACACTACTACGAATACTACAATCTTTTTCATGTTGTTCAGTTTAAAAACGCCCCGTCTGCTGCGAAGGTGTCAAACTATTACCGACACGGATGTGTCAATATGCAGGCAGAACGGGGCTAATAATTTCATTTAAGTAATAGTTTGACGTGGTGAAGGTAAGTAACTGTTTTGAGAAATCCTAACACCCATAAACACTATCGTCTACGGGCGGGTTGATGAATGTGGTGTAGGGGATGACGGGTAGTAGTAAATCGCTACATAAGTTCCATATATGCGTATTGCCTACGTGAAAATACACATCGCCTTCATTAAATGAATTTTCATTAAACGATTCGTGTTCCGTCTTATACCCCTGCTCCCTCGCCAATTCCGCAAGATGCAACATCTGCTGCCATGTACTGCATAGGACGGCAACCCCATTAAAGTTTAGTTTTGTCTGTTTCATATCTTCCCCTCCTTTTTAAGTTTTTCGTAGGCTGATTGCCATGCGTAATCTTCGGTAATACACATTTCTGCTAATAAAACGCCTTCATTTATTATCTCATATCCGTTAGCAAACATTGCACTATATGATTCATAAACAGAATACGCTTTGGGGTACACCTTCTTCACCTCTTGTTCGTAGTTTATCATTGTTGTTGGTTTAATAGTTCCTGAATATGTTTCAATACGGGTGGCGTGAGCGTGATAACCACATTGCCTGTCATTACTATCACATCGCCTCCGTTCTTTATCACCTTACAATCCCCTATCTCTGTCAATACCGATACATGTGGCGTGAGAAAGTCGGATGCGGGGTGGGCAACAGCCCCGTCCGTATTTGCATTAAGCAGATAGCCGTACTTTTTTTGAACAGGGTAAATAACGCTATCTCTACCAAATACATTAAATGTGGTACGCGGTAATGTTATATCAAACTTGTCACATATCGCATCCCATTCCTCCTGCGTGGCACAATGGATGCAGTCTTGTTCGGTTAGGTCTTTTATGTGTTTCATATTTCGATGTTTGTGTGGTGGTGGATGGGGTGTGTAAGAACTGGAAACTCAAGCGGGTACGGCATTTCGTCTGAATAAAAACGTATGTAAACGTCTAAGTCGTCTATGTATCCGCATAATCTTATCCCCGCCTTCTTCACCCACTCCCTCAACTGCTCATTGCTATCAAACTGAATGTAACAATCGGTGTTGATTATTTCGGATAGTTTGTGTTTCATTTTATCAAGTGTTTAAATTGTTGGTAAGTGGGCGTGTTGCCGTGATATATGCAGTTTGCTACATTGTGCCAAAATTCAAAACCTTCTGGCGTTTCATTCCATTCAAATGACTGCATAAGTGCTTCGTATTTGTGCTTTGTCTTGTCAGAGTCAATCCTGCGCCCTATATATGCTTCTGCGTTCCTCAATGCCGCCTCCCTCAATTCCGTGTCGGCTATGGATTCTAAGTGTTCTCGGATGGTTTTCATATCAATAGTGTTTGTTTTGATAGTCTTTAAACTCAACTGCAAAATCGAATATTGCAGATGGCGACATGTATGGTAGCGTAAATGTAATGACGTTGTTCTTGTAACTCCATTCAATGTCTTTACTGTCAAGAAATGCGCCAAGTGTTGCGCTGTATTCTGTTGTTATTACTGTCTTTCTCATATCCCAGTATTTTGAAGGTTAGTGCGTGGTTCTGTCCTGATTTGCGGGGCGTGGGGTGTTTCGACACCTGCAATGTTAGCGGCTCGGTTGAAGCCCTCTATCCATTGGCTGCGTCCGTATTCGTGAATGGCTGCGATAATAACCTCGCATTCTGCCTGTGTAGCGGTACTTGCCGCAAGTAGTGTGATGATGTGTTCCATTGTTTTGTTTTTATAATTGTGAATCAATATAATCTTGATAGTAATCGTCTTCTAACTTTTCGTAGGGAGGTTTAACCCATTCGGTGATGTTGTTGTAGTGATGGGCTGGTAGTTCGTCATCCATAAAGTCTGTCGGGGTTGGGTCTGTTCCGTCCGAGTAGAATCGGATATACGTGTCATCGTAGAACGCCATACGGCTAAGATATATCTCATTGCGGTGTGCGAATCTGCTTAGTTCCGTAGCGTCATCAAACTGCAAGTAACAGTCCGTGTCGATTATGTTTTTGATGTGTGGCATGTGGTATAAATTGAAGTGAATTAATTGCAGTTGCTCGGATGCTGCACCCCGAAATAAATTAAGCTAATTTTTTTGATAATTCCTTATACATCTTCGTTAATTTAAATCTTTCGGGTATGGAATTAAAAAGGTTAATCCTATCTGATTTAATATTATTAAAATACGTATCATTTACTGATTTTATCCAATTATCCTGAGTTTCATTTGACCTAACAAATGGTCTGTAATTATTGGCAAATAATACAGAATAATCAGCCCAAATATCAGATAATATGATTTTGCTGATTTCTACCATGTTTGTGCTTTTTTCTACTTTCTGTAAGTATGTCATTGTTTTGTTTTTTAGTATGATGCAAAAGTACACATAGTTTTGGAATTACCAAACTTTTCCGAAAAAAATATTTTTCGACCGAAAATTTGGTTATCTCAAAAGTGCGTTGTAATATTGCAGAAACAAACCAAAAACAGAATGAAAGAACTATTTAAAATCGAACCAATCCGCAAAAAGATGCCCGACCATCTGCGACCTAAGAAACACCTGCTTAATGCGTTCTTTATCGGCAAAACAGACGCACTCAACGAAAAGCAAATAAAGTGCATGATTAACATTATCGAAAACGGGTCGAAAGGTGCGGTATCATTCCTTAACAACCAACTCAAAAAACTGCAAAAATGAACCCCGCACTACCCCACATCATCGGATTAATCGCAGCAGTTGTAACCATTTTAATACTACGCAAATATGAAAAAACTACATGAACGGGCAATATGGTGGTTGGATATGACCTCCAAAGCTAAAGAAAGACGCATCTATGCTCAACTTGAATCTACACGCAAGTATGACTTTTTTGGCGTAAAAGAACACTACATGCGCAAAGCATCACGAATGGCAGACGTAACTATATACTGCCACAAACGATACCTTATTGTATTACAGCAAATCAAGGACGCACAATGACCACCAAACAAAAGAAACACGAGTATTTTTTAAACGTACTACTAAAAACAAAAACACATGACACAGTTAAGAAAAGCAACCAGACAGAAAGCCAAAATCCGCTTAGGTTTATCCGCAGTATCAGGCGGTGGCAAAACATTTTCAGCCTTACTTATCGCTAAAGGACTGGTAGGCGACCTATCCAAAGTAGCCATCATTGACACCGAAAACGGTAGCGCAGACCTGTACGCTCACTTAGGCGAATACTCCGTACTGCCACTCAATGCACCATACACGCCTGAACGCTACATTGCAGCAATCAAGGAATGTGAGGCGGCAGGCATGGAAGCTATCATAATAGACAGCATAACTCACGAGTGGGATGGCAAAGGCGGCATACTTGAAATCAGCAACAGCATGACGGGCAACAGTTACACAAACTGGGCTAAAATCACGCCACGCCATCAGGCATTCCTTGACACTATCCTGCAATCTACATGCCATATCATTACCACTGTGCGTAGGAAGCAGGACTACGAAATGACCACCAATTCACAGGGCAAGTTAGTGCCTCAAAAAGTGGGTCTTAAAGAAGTTACCCGTGAAGGCTTTGAATACGAACTGACCATTAACCTTGAACTGGACACCAACCATACCGCAACGGCATCTAAAGATCGTACAGGATTGTTCGCATCAGGCATACCTTTTACGCCATCAGAGGAAACGGGACGCATGATAAAAGAATGGTGCGATATGGGTGTAGAACTAAAACCTGTGCCAATAGAAGACCGTATTGCGCAATGTAACACGGTAGAGGGGCTGATGCAGTTGTACGCATCTACTCCGAACATGCACGAAGACATCAAACAATTATTCACAATCCGCAAAAAAGAACTGACCAATGGATAACCAAATATCAGCAATCGGAGTACTTAGTTTACTCGAAACAACCAAAGAACAACGTGAATCATTTGTGCGCTCGATTGTGAGCGCACTTGATGAG
>Ga0315904_10001137_pt1 | contig 41972 bp, 31 predicted proteins | sample LakEriMetagenome_6_FD_203529 | JGI IMG/M metagenome (GOLD analysis project Ga0315904, IMG submission 203529) | Freshwater fungal communities from buoy surface, Lake Erie, Ohio, United States - Buoy 12 MA120 | ecosystem: Environmental > Aquatic > Freshwater > Lake | place: USA: Lake Erie, Ohio... | reverse complement strand
TCGGGGAGACGCTCGGGCGTGAATCAGGGAAATTCCGTTTTGCCGAAGGCTGGCGGAAGCATCTGCATGCCGGCTTCTGTGCGGAGGAGGCCGATCCCCTGCGTGAGGAATTGGGGAAGGCGTGGCGTGCGAATCCGGCGTGGGATGCGTGAGGTGACCTTGCCTTGCTTTTCTCAGCGCAGCCCGAGCCACGACGGCGACGCGTAGCGTGCTGTTAGGCTGTCGCAGAGGTCGGCTGGGAAATCGCCCGGGGAAAACGTCGTGACGGCAGCGGCGAGGGACCTTGCGAGCAGACGGGGGAAGTCGGGAGGGAGGGGCAATGGAGCCACGGATCCCTGATGAAGGAGACCGTGGCGGCAGCGGCGCTGGCCGGCTCCTGCGAGTTTCCGTCCGGCCTGCATGAGGTCGCCGGGAGCCGGTGCCTCGAAGCACAGGCCGCCTGCGGGGACGGGGGTGGCTGCCGGGCATTGTGCGGACGGAACGCCAGCCATGGCGAGGGCGCTGGCGAGGGCACGGTGGAATTGCTGGTAGCTTTCCGCGGGGGGCAGGCGGGCTGCCGGGCAGTTTCTTGGAATGATGAGCGACCACGTGAAGTCCGGGCCGTGCGGGACGATGCCGCCGCCTGTCCAGCGACGCATGAGGGCGGAACCTCCAGAAGCTGCGAGGCGGGCATGGGCGACTGGAATGAAGTAGCCGAAACTGACGGTCGGCTCCTGCCATGAGTAGACGCGCAGGATTGGCTGGGATGCCGTGGAGAGGAGTGCTTCGTCCGCGGCCATGCTGGCAGCCGCGCTGCGTGGTTGCGCGCGGTCGTCGCAGAGGGCGAGCGAATCGAAGATTTCAGCCATGGGGGAATCAGGAATCGGCGTCGTCCGGAGATTCCACGAGGCCCATGGTGTGGAGCTTGCGGTGGAGGGTGCGTCGGGAGATGCCGAGCATTTTGGCGGCGGCGCTGCGGTTTTCGCCGCTGCGGCGGAGTGCTTCGCGGATGAACGTATCCTCCATGGCAGCGAGGTTGAGGTCGGGCGGGGGCTGGGTTGCCGGGGCCTGCGGTGCGGTGGTGGTGCCCGGTGCGGGCAGGGCCGCGGGGGTGCGTGACGAAGCGAGGGTGAGAACTGGGCCGCCGCGCAGCGAAGCCGGGAGGTGGCGCAGGAGGAGTTTGGTGCCGCTGCTCATGACTACGCCGTGTTCAATGGCCGTGCGCAGTTCCCGGACATTCCCGGGCCATCGGTAGGCCAGCATTGCGTCCATGGCATCCTGGGAAATCTCGCGGGTGTCGCGGCGGTTTTCCTTCGATAGCTCCCGGAGGAAGGCATTGGCGAGAATCGGGATATCTTCCGGGCGAACCCGCAGCGGGGGCATGTGAATATTGACCACATTGAGGCGGAAGTAGAGGTCCTCGCGGAATTTCCCTGCTTCCACCATGGAGGCCAGGTCCTTGTTGGTGGCGGCGATGACGCGGACATCGATCCGGATGGGAGCATTGCCGCCGACCCGTTCGATGGTGCGTTCCCCGAGGGAGCGCAGCAGCTTCACCTGCGTGCTCTGATCGATTTCACCGAGTTCATCCAGGAAGAGCGTGCCTCCGTTGGCGGTTTCAAAGCGTCCGATGCGGCGTTCGGTGGCCCCCGTGAACGATCCGCGTTCGTGCCCGAAGAGTTCGCTTTCGAGGAGCTGGGGGGAAAGCGCCGCACAATGAACGATCACGAGCTTTGCCTTGGGACGGCCGCTCAGATTGTGGAGTGCGTGGGCCACCAGTTCCTTGCCCGTTCCGCTTTCCCCTTCGATGAGGACGGTGGCCCGGGTTGGCGCGACCTGCTGGATCGTCTTGAACACCTGCTGCATGGGAGCCGAACTGCCGAGCAGGCGGTCGAGTCCGAAGCGTTCATCGACCTGCCGCTGCAGCGAAGTGTTTTCCTCCTCGAGATTGCGGCTGCGGAGGGCCCGGCGGATGAGGAGGTCGAGTTCCTCGAGATTGACTGGTTTCGTGACGAAATGCCATGCGCCCCGCCGCATCGCTTCCACGGCTGTGTCGACGCTTCCGTAGGCCGTCATCATGATGACGACGGGTGGGTGGGGGAAGGCGAGTGCGGCGTCGATGAGCTGCATGCCGTCGTCCGCGCCGAGGCGGAGGTCTGTGACCATGACATCGACCCGCTCGTTCTTGAGGACCTCGAGGGCTTCGGCCCGGTCCGAGGCCACGTAGACATCGAAGTCGTCTTCAAGGGACAGCCGCAGACCATCGCGGGTATGTTTCTCGTCGTCGACAATGAGCACGGTGGCGTCCATGGCCTCAATATTGTGACAGAATGACCCGGAGGCAACCGGGGTGATGGATGGGGCATCTGCAGGCTTGCGGGCAGGGAAGGTGCGGCCTATGCGCGGAGCATGCGCATCATTGCGGGCAGCGCCGGCGGAATTCCCATCGCTGTGCCGAAGACCTCCCTGCGGCCGACCACCGACCGGGTGAGGGAAGCCGTGTTTTCGATCCTTGGAGTGGATCTTTTGGCGGGGGCGGCCGTGCTCGATCTTTTTGCGGGCAGTGGATCGTACGGGCTGGAGAGTCTGAGCCGCGGGGCTGCGCGTGTCGTTTTCGTCGAAGCCGACCGGGCCGCGGCGGAAGTGATCCGGGGGAATCTGCAGAAGGCGCGGCTGACGGGTGGGGTGGTGCAGCAGTCGCCGGTGGAGAGTTGGCTGCGCGGGCGTGGGCGCGAGACTGCGGGGGTGCCGTTCCGGCTGATTTTTGCGGATCCTCCGTACGCGAAGCAGCGCGGGGATATCGACTGGGGCGCGCGGCTGCTGGCTGATCCTGTGGTGCCCACGCTTCTCGAGGAAGGCGGCTGGCTGGTGCTGGAGACCTTTGCCCGCGGGGGAAGTGCGGTTGCGGAGGATGGGGCGTGGGTGCGTCGCGACGAGCGGCGTTATGGCGATGCAATGGTCGGATTCTATCAACTCAAGCGGACTGGTGACCATGCTGCGGATCATTCTGCTGATTTATAATCTGCTGCTGCCGTTTGGGCTGCTGGTGCTGCTGCCCGTGAGTGTGCTCAAGATGCGGAAGCGCGGGGGCTACGGATCGCGTTTCTGGCAGCGGTTCGGGAAATTCGATGCCGAGACCCGGGCGAAACTGGAGGCAGGGCGGGGTCGGGCATGGTGGCTGCATGCGGTCAGTGTGGGGGAAGTGAACGTGGCGCGGAAGCTCATTGCCGGGCGGTTGCGGTTGGCTCCTGGGGTGCCGGTGGTGCTTTCGGTGACGACTTCGACTGGCTATGCGGTGGCCGTGAAGGATGCGCCGGAGGAACTGACGGTGATCTACAGTCCGGTCGATCTGCTGCCGGTGCCGGGGATGTTGCTGGAGCTGATCCGGCCGGTGGTACTGGTGCTGGTGGAGGCCGAGGTTTGGCCGAATCTGGTGTGGGGAGCGGACCGGCGGGGGATTCCCGTGGTGCTGGCCAACGCGCGGCTTTCGCCCCGCAGCGAGCGTCGGTACGGGGCTCTGCGCTGGCTGGCGGCCCCGGTTTTCGGGCAATTGCGGCGCGTTCTCGTGCAGGACGAGGCCGACCGTGCGCGCTGGGAAGGAATCGGTGTGCCGGCCGGACGGATTGCCTGCACTGGGAGTGTGAAGTACGACCTTGCGGGGTCGCCGCGGGAATCGAGGGTGGCTGCATTCCGGGAACTGGTGAGTGTGCTGTGGGGCGAAGGACGGGAAATTGTGCTCGCGGCGAGCACGCATGACGGGGAAGAAGCAGCCATGGCGGTGGCTCTGAGCGAAGTTCTGCGGGATCGGCCGGGCGTGCGGCTGGCGGTGGCACCGAGGCATGCCGAGCGCCGCGAGGAAGTGCGTGCGGCACTTGAGAAGGCGGGCATTTCCTGCGTGCTGCGTTCCGGGCTGCCGCAGTCGGCCCAGGGCGACGGGACGTCCCGTGCGCCTGTTCTCGTGATCGATTCCACGGGGGAACTGCGCGACTGGCAGGCTCTTGCCAGTCTGGTGATCATCGGAAAGAGTTTTCTGGCCGAGGGGGGGCAGAATCCTGCCGAGGCCATTGCTGCCGGGGTTCCGGTGGTCTGTGGTCCGCACATGGACAATTTTCTGCCGCTCATGAAACTTCTCGAGGCCGCCCGCGGCATCCGGCAGGTGCGTGGATTGGACGAACTGGCTCCGGCGATTGCGGGAATGCTGGACGACCCCGCAGGTTCCCGGGCGGAAGCCGACCGTGGGCGGGCTGCCCTTGCGCAGCACCGGGGAGCCACAGAGAAAACCGTGGCGGCCATTGCGGCCGAGGCCAGCGGGCCGTGACGCCGACGGATCCTTCCGGTTTCCGGAATGCAAATGCCACTTGCATCGCCGGGGATGGCAGCTACGCTCGTCTCCCGCCCGGAAAGGGTCGGCTGGGTCTGCCTGCTGAAGGCAACTGGAAGCCGGGACCGTTCCCGCCGATCCGGTGATCCGCCAGTTTTCCCCGTCCATCTGCGTAAATTTCCCAATCAAACCATCCATATCCTGCCATGAAGGCCGATCTGCATCCCAACTACCAGCCCGCCACCGTCACCTGCACCTGCGGCACCGTTTATCACACCCGCTCGACTCAGAAAGAGGTCAAGATTGGTATCTGCGCGGCCTGCCACCCGTTCTTCACGGGTGAACAGCGCTTCGTCGACACCGCCGGACGCGTTGACAAGTTCGCCAAGCGTTTCGGTGGAGTCCAACTCCGCCGTGCGGCCAAGCCGAAGCTTTCCCCTGCGGGAGCCTAGTCGCTGGCTTTTCCGATTTCAGAGCGGTGCGTGTCCGGTGAGCGGGCACGCGCCGCTTTTGTTTGAACGCGGAGCGCCGGCTGGCCGGGCCCGCGCAGGCCGCCTGTCTCATGTCCCATGGATTACGCTGAACTGATCGAGCGGAAGAAGCTGCGCCTTCACGAACTGGAGGCAGCCATTGCGTCGCCGGACTTCTTTGCGGACGCGCGGAAGGCGGGGGAAATGACGCGCGAGCATGCGGCGGTGCGGAGGTTGCTGGCGTCGTGGGATCGCTATCAGCAGACCGGGCGGGATATCAGTGAGGCCACCGAGCTGGCGAAGGGGGAGGATGCCGAGCTGGCGGCCATGGCTGCCGAAGAACTTCCTGGACTGGAGGAACGGTCGGTGGCCCTTGCCTCGGAAATTCAGTACGCCTTGCTGCCGCGCGATCCGACCGAGGACCGTGATGCTCTTTTGGAAATCCGGGCGGGTACGGGTGGCGATGAAGCCGCCCTCTTTGCCGGCGATCTCATGCGCATGTATGTGCGCTACGCGGAAAGCCGCGGCTGGAAGGTCGAACCGATGGAAGCGAATCCATCCGATGCCGGCGGGTTCCGCGAAGTCATCTTCAAGGTATCGGGCGAGGAAGTATTCCGCTGGCTGAAATATGAAAGCGGCGTCCACCGGGTGCAGCGCGTTCCGGCCACTGAGGCGCAGGGCCGCATTCACACATCGACGGCTACGGTCGCAGTTTTGCCCGAGGCCGAGGAAGTCGATGTCCAGATCCGCGCCGACGACCTCCGCATCGAAGTGTGCCGGGCGGGCGGGCATGGCGGACAGGGCGTCAACACGACCGATTCCGCCGTGCAGATCATGCACCTTCCAACCGGGATGATTGTGCGTTGTCAGGACGGGCGGAGTCAGCTCAAGAACCGCGAGAAGGCCATGACCGTGCTCCGTTCCCGTCTGCTCGAACGCAAGCAGCAGGAAGAAGCGGCCCGTTATTCGGCGCACCGCCGCAGCCTGATTGGATCGGGCGGCCGCGAGGAAAAAATCCGGACGTACAACTTTCCGCAGAACCGCGTCACCGATCACCGCATCAATCTCACCCTCTACCATCTGCCGTCTTTCATGGATGGCGACCTTGGGGAAATGATCGCGGCACTCCAGAAGAGCGACATGGCTGCGAGAATGGAGGAAGCCCAGCGGGAAGCCGGCCTGACCCCGTGATTCCGCAGGGAAGCGGGGATCGCCCGCGATGGAGCCCAGCACGATCCGGAAGACACGCGTCCGGCTGAATTTCCTTGTCCTTTCGCTGCCCGCATCGCTAGCGTGGCAACATGAAGAACCGATTTTCCGGTGCTGCGTGGGTGACGCCAGTGACTGTGTGTGCGGCATTTCTGGGAATGGGCGCAGCGGTTGTGCGCGCCGGGTTTACGGTGAGTGCCTTCACGGCGCGGCAGCGGCCGCAGTCCCAGTTCGTCGACATTGGCTACGACCTTGCGCTGCAGGATGTCTCATCGGTCCGGGTCATGCTGGAAGCCTCCCCGGATGGCTGCGAGATCTGGCAGGTTCCCGTGACGAGTGTCACCGGCGACATTGGCTCCGGAGTGAAGGCTGGTAACGGGAAGAAGGCCGTCTGGGATGCCGGAGCAGACTGGCCGCGGCGTGTGTCGCCGGAGATGCGGTTCCGGATTTCCGTGGACGATGGTTCCGGCGAACCTCCGGTGCCGCTGGGGTTTTCCCTGATTCCGGGTGGATTTTATACGATGGGGCGCACGAGTGGAGACACGGATGCCGATGCTCCGCCCGTCACGGTGCATGTCAGTGCTTTTCTCAGTCAGCAGCGCGAAACTACGCTGGCGCAGTGGAGGGAAGTGCGGACGTGGGCCAGTGCGAAGGGATTCACTGACCTTCCGCCCGAGACTGGAAAGGGATTGAATCATCCCATGGTCGGGCTCACGTGGCATCAGGCCATCAAATGGTGCAACGCCCGCAGTCTCAAAGAAGGATTAGGGCCCGTGTACTACACCAATCCGGCGCGGCTTCCCTTCCATGTCTACCAGGTCGGGACCACGTCGGCGATCACGGTCTGCTGGGGTGCCAATGGCTATCGGCTTCCGACCGAGGCCGAATGGGAAAAGGCCGCCCGTGGTGGTTCGGCGGGGACCCGCTTTCCCTGGGGAGACATCGCTTATCATATCAAGCTCAATTACTATGCCTCCGACACGACGATCGGGAGTTATGACGGCAGTGCGCCGAGGGGGTACCATCCCGCTTATGCCACCGGGCTCACTCCTTACACTGCGCCCGTAGGGAGCTTTCAAGCAAACGGGTACGGACTTTTCGATGTCGCGGGGAATGTTGCGGAATGGTGCTGGGACTGGGATTCGGATTTCTCGTACAGGAACGGAGCCAGTGATCCCCGGGGGCCACTGAGTGGTGAATTGCGGGTGGCGCGCGGTGGCTCATGGGGAGACCCGGTACCCGCTACCCGGTTGGGGGCGCGGGCCGGCCGGTTTCCGACTGTTGCGGGGGAACGCACCGGATTCCGCCCGGTCCGCCTGTGGCCGCGACCCGGTTCCGTGGAAAGCGGCAGTGTGGCCGTCGATACCAGGACGGTCCCGCTCATGGGAGTGCCGTCGCTCGGAGCCATTGGCGGTACGGGAGCATGGCTCGGGGCTGCGGTGCCGGACGACGGCGGCGCAGCGGTCACCGAATACGGCGTGGTGGCGGCCCTGCGCGCGGTCAATTCCGATCCGGCGATCGGTGGCCCGGCAGTGCGGCAGGTGACCGGGACTGGATCGCAGCAGGGATATTCGCTCTGGGTCAACGAACTCGCGCCGGGGCGGAGCCACGTGTTCCGTGCCTATGCCCGGAATGCCAAAGGGATTGCCTACAGTGAAATCCGGACCTTCAGCACGACTGGACAGAATGCCCAGCAGGCGTGGAGAATGCTTCACTTCGGCACGACGGCCAACGTGGGCGAGGCGGCCGACGCGGCCGATCCGGATGCTGATGGATTGAGCAATGCCGCGGAATTCGCGCTGGCCCTGGATCCAAAGCGGTCGAGTTCGGTTGATGCCGAATTCGCGCGCAGCGGAGGCCGTCTGGAATTGAAGTACCGGCGCAGTTCAGTGGCGCAGCGGGACGGAACCGCCGTCTTCGCGGAATGGAGCGACGACCTTCTGGTGTGGTCGAGGGCCGGTATGGAGGAGATTCAGCAGAGCGATGATGGAAGCCATCAATCGATCGTTGCGGGGGTCGATGCAGGAACCGATGGCCGCCGCTACGTCCGTCTGCGCATGATCCTTCCCGCCGACTGAAGTGGATTCGCACCGTGTTTCCGCATGGAAAGATGCTGGAGCGCGGAGCTGTGACTGTGGTAATTGCAGGAATGCTTCGAATCAGGGAATGTTTTGTGCTGGGGTTTCTGCTGCTGGGCGGATGGTCACGGGGAGCGGAAACGCCACCGGTGATCGGTGGACTGGCGCGCGCTCAACTGGAACCCGCCGTCAAGGGCTCCATTCTCCTCGCGGAACTGAATTGCGTGGCGTGTCACGAGGGCGAACTCCGCGGCGATCCCAAACAAGCTCCACGGCTCGCCGCCGTCGCCGCCCGACTCCACCCGGATTACATCGAACGCTTTCTGCGCAATCCGCATGAGGTCAAGCCTGGGACGACCATGCCCGACGTGATGGCTGGGCGCAGTGACGCCGAACGGGAACGACTGGCGCGGGAACTGACCCATTTTCTGCGTTCTCTTCATGACCAACCGCTCGAGCTTTCCGTGCCCGATGCGGTCGCGGCGCAGGAAGGAAGACGGCTCTTTCATGCGCGTGGCTGCGCGGCCTGTCATGCGCCGCGCGATGCGGAAGGCAATGAGCAGGCGGTGGAGGAAGCGGTTCCGCTCGGCCAGTTGGCATACCGCTACAGTTTTGCCAGCCTGACGGATTTTCTCGAGCGTCCGCACACCGTGCGTCCGTCCGGCCGGATGCCCGACCTGCGGCTGCCGCGGCAGGACGTGGAGAAGATCGCGCACTTTCTTCTGCAGAAGACGAGGCTGCCCGGGCGTCTCCGCTACACCATGTACCGGGGAAGGGTTTTTGAAGGGATCGGCAGCGACGAAGTGAAGGCTGAGAAAGCCGGGCAGAGCGATGGCTTTGCGGTGCCCGGAGCCGCGAAACTGCCGCATCATACCGCGGTGGTTTTTTCCGGCTGGCTGCGCATCCGGGAGTCTGGACCGTACCGTTTCCGTGCGAAGTTCAATGGTGGCAGTCTCGTCGTGGGCGACCGGACGGTCTTCGAGCTGCCTCCGAGCGACCGCCGCGGTGTTCAGGAAAAGGAAGGCACCGTGATGCTTCCGCAGGGGAATCACCGCATTGAGTTCACGTACTATCACACGGGCCGCGATCCCATGCTGGATTTCGGAATGGAAGGTGGAGGTCAGGACATGGGACCGATTCCCGGGGACTGGCTGACGGCATGGGACGGGGCGGTGGCGGAATCGCTGGTGGCTCCGGTGGATCCGATGCTGGCGGCGGCCGGACGGAAGGCGTTTGCGGAACTGGGGTGTGCCCGTTGTCATGACGACGCTGGAGTGAAGGCCGAGGCGGCCCGCCCGCTGGCGGATCTGCGCAGCGGAGGCGGTTGCCTGAGCGGAAACGATGGGTCCTGGCCACGCTTTGGATTGTCGCCGGAGCAACGGGAACAGATTCATGCCGCGCTCGCGCTGCCCGCCGACGCTGCGTTCGACGACCGCACGGAACTGCATCGTTCCATGGTCACTTTCCAGTGCCTCGCCTGTCATGAACGACGTGACCTTGGCGGTGTGGCCCCCGATCGGCTGGCTCACTTCAGCGGCACGCAGCCTGCCATGGGAGATCAGGGACGATTGCCGCCACCGCTTTCGGATGTGGGAGCCAAGCTGCAGCCGACATGGCTGGCCGATGTGCTGCTGCGGGGCCGCCGGGTCCGTCCGTACCTCGATGCTTCCATGCCGCAGTACGGCGAAGCGAATGTCGGGAAAATGGCCGCCCTTTTCGGTAAAGTAGACCGCCTTGAAGACGCCGCGCTGCCTGCGCCACCGCAGATCGAGGAATCGAAGCAGGCCGGTTATCAGATGGTGGGCACCAGCGGGCTTGGCTGCATTGTCTGCCATGAATTTCACGGGCAGAAGAGCGGCGAAATCAGTGCCCTCGACATTGGCACGACTACCCAGCGGCTCACGCCAAACTGGTTTGCTCTCTACATGCGTCAGCCGACCCGTTTCCACCCGACGGTGATCATGCCGAGCTACTGGCCGGAAGGGAAGGCGGTGCGGCCGGAATTTCTCGGCGGCGACAGTGCGCAGCAGATTGCCGCGCTCTGGAATTACCTTGGAGACGGCGAGCGGGCCCGCAAACCCGAGGGACTGTCGCGTCAGTCCAATGACCTCCGGGTCGGCGATGTGGCGGAAATCTGCCGCGGTCAGAGCCGCATCGGCTACCGGGGCATTGCGGTGGGGTATCCCGAGCGGATCAATCTGGCCTTTGATTCCGGAGAAATGGCGCTGCGGCAGCTCTGGAAGGGAGGCTTCGCGAGTGCCGATGCGGGGCACTTCAATCCGCGGGGCAGCGACCTCGTGGAGTTTCCGCCCGGCGTTCCGTTCCATCGGCTTGGGTCGATGGACGAGAACTGGCCGTACAAGGGCAAGACGAACCACGCCTTCCCGCAGAATCTTGGCTATCAGTTCCGCGGGTATCACCTTGATGATCGGCGCCGACCGACCTTCCTCTACCAATACGGGAAGGTCAGGGTGAGCGACCGCTTCGAGGACGTCAAGGATGGCGAAGGACAGCCATTCTTCCGCCGGACGCTCACCATGGATGCCGAAGGGACGGTGGCTCCGTTTCACTTCCGCGTGGCCGCGGGCGAGTCCGCCCGGGCTGAAGGCGAGCGCAGTTTTGTGGTGGGTCCGCTGCGGGTGCGGATTGCGCCGCCGCACACGGCTTTGCTGCGCACGGGCGGCACCGATGAGATCCTGATTCCGCTGACGCTCGCACCCGGCCCTAACCAGATCACAGTCGAATACCAATGGTAAAGAAAAACCTAACAATAGCGCTGGCTGCTGTTGGCCTGCTGGGGCCGCTGCACGGGGAAGAAGATCTCGGGGCCATGTGGGGCACGGCGGCCGCCGAGGCGGAGTACTATCCGATTGTGAATATCCCGATTCCTGCGGGAATTCCGATGAAGCCGGGAAGTTTTGCGATGCTTCCGGATGGCCGCATGGCAGTGGGCACACGGCGGGGCGACATCTATTTCGTGAAGGGGGCCTTCGCATCGCCTCCGCAGCCGGAGTACCATCTCTTTGCGAGCGGACAGGATGAGATCTTTTCGATCGCATGGCGCGATGGAGCCATGCTGGCGACGACCTGGGGCGAGGTCACGAGGATCCGCGATGCCGATGGCGATGGCGTGGCGGACCGGTACGATGCGCTCACGAGCAACTGGGGCTACGCGGAAGGTCACGAATTCGCCTTCGGTTCGCTTCCGGACCGCGATGGCAATATCTGGGTGAGTCTCGGTCTCAGTGGATCCTATGAATCGCACAACCTCTTCCGTGGCTGGGCGGTCAAGGTCACGCCGGATGGCCGCATGATTCCCGTCTGCAGCGGATTGCGCAGTCCGGGCGGAACGGCGGCCAATGCGAAAGGTGTCATGTTCGTGACGGAGAGTCAGGGTCCATGGAATGGCTGCTGTTCCCTCAAGCACCTCAAGGAAGGCGGCTTCCTTGGCCATCCGGCCAGCTACAACTGGTACGAGTTCGCCCCGGACATCAAGGCACCTGCCGAGGAACCGCGGACCGATTCACGCATGGCGAAGGAAAAGCGCCGCATTCCCGAATTGGTTCCGCCCGCTGTCAAATTCCCCTACATCCGCATGGGTCGCTCCATCTCCGGATTTGCCCTCAATGAGACCGCCGGAAAGTTCGGGCCCTTCGAGGGCCAATTCTTTCTGGGCGACTACAGTCTGAGCCTGATTGTGCGTGCCAGTCTCGAGGAAGTGAATGGTGTCTGGCAGGGTGCCTGCTATCCCTTCCGCGAAGGACTGGCGACGGGCATCATGAACGTGGCCTTCACTCCGCAGGGCCAACTCATGGCCGGTGGATTCACCACCAATAGTCAGTGGCCCGTGCGGGGACGCGAACCCTTCGCCCTCCAGCGCATCGATTGGAATGGCCGCATGCCCTTCGAGGTCCGCGACATTTCCATCCAGCCGGATGGCTTTGTCGTGCGCTTCACAAGCCCAGCGGACCCCGCTGCGGCGGCCCGCCCGGAATCGTATGCGGTAACCACTTTCACGCACATTTACCATGGTGGCTATGGCAGCCCGGAGGTCGATCAGCAGACCCTCAAGGTTGTCAGTGCGATGCCTGCAGACGACGGCATGGCAGTCCGCCTGCGGCTCGACCGCGTGATTGAGGACCATGTGCACGATTTCGACTTCCGCGGCATCACAGCGCGCGACGGACGCCCGCTCCTCCACAGCAAGGCGTACTACACCGTCAACGAAATCCCTGCGGCCGACCGCTGAGCCGTTCAGAATGGAACGGGGAAGGTCGGGATGCGTCCGGTGGTCTTCATGAATTCAATTGCTTCCACCGCGATGATCGAGAAGAGGAACCAGACGACCTCGTTGAGCGAGCGGAGGAACAGGCGGCTGTCGACGGTCAGCAGGACGGGAGGGTCGCCTTTGCTGAGGCGCGGCCAGAGCCGGGGTGTCGTCTGGCAGTATTGTTCGAAGGATGGACCGAAGATGGAATGGAGCCGCTTTTCCTCGCTGCCGATCACAAAGTGATAGTAAAGGAGGAAAAGGAAGGCGGCGATGAGTCCGCCGCTCAGGCTCTGGGCCGCGAAGCACACACCGACGAGGCCCAGCAGAGAGAAGAAATAGAGAGGGTTCCGGCAGAGGGCATACGGTCCGCCCGTGCAGAGTTCCCGGTTTTTCCGTCCGTTGATGAAGGCCGCGCACCAGACCCGGCCGAGGGCCGCCACGAAAATCATGCCGAAACCGATCAGCTCGAGAATCTGCGATGGCAGTTCCGCAAAACGCACCGGGCGGCTGAAAATCAGGTAGCCCACGAGGATCACCCCGAGCAGGGCGGAGACCGGTTTGCGCAGTCGTTCCGAGATACTGACGGAGCGGGAGGATTTCATGGAGGGATGGCAAAAGTGGCAGAGTTGCTTCCCTGCCTCGGGGGTGCGACTGAATCGCAGGGACAGCGATCGGCAATCGCGAAACGAGGGAATGGCGACTCCGGGCCTGCTGTCGTGGCGCGCTGCGGTGGGCCGGCGGTGAGACGAATGGGGAATGTGCTTGTTAAGCATCATGAAGTGGATCAACGCAGGGAGCGAGATGGGGTATCAATTGAATGACAGCTGTGCATTTCCGTGGCCATGGCCGCGCAGAGAGGATGCGTTTCCAGGTTGTCAGTTGCAGCTGGGACGGTTGCCTGCGGAGGTTGGAGCAGAGCGTCCGCGGGACGCAGCAGGATTTCACCTCCGGAACAGATGAGCCACTTCGGACGGGAATGTCTGATTCATGGAGGGATGCCCAAGACCGGGACCACCTCGATTCAGTCGAGTCTGTGCCGCGGTCTCCATGATGCGCGGTTCCGGTTGCTGACGCTTGATTCCTTCTTCGGGAATCTTCTGATCGGTTCGGCATTCAGCGGTGATTATGGTGTGGGTTCGCGATTCATCTCCCATGGGGTGACCGAGGCCATGGCGGCCAAGGTCCCGCAGGAGTCACGCCATTACCTTGACCAGGGATTGGCCGCTGCGGGGCGTCGTGGGTGTCTGCCTATTCTCTCGGCTGAGATCATCACCAATCTTCCGGAGGCAGCTCTTGAGCGGCTGCGGGATTTTGTGGTGGGGAGGAACTGGCAGCCACGGGTGGTGATGGACGTGCGGTCGCCGCTGGATTTTCTGGAGAGCCGGTTTCAGCAGCGGCTGAAGGCAGGGATAATGGTGAGAGGGGCTCCGACACGGATTGCAGACTACCTTGAGTTTTCGGTCCGCCTTGGCTATGCGCGGCCGCTGCAGGTTGTGGATCGGGTGTTCGGGAGGGAGCAGGTGGCGATGCATGCATTTGATCCGGCTGGGTTTCCGGGGCGCTGTGCGGTGCGGCATTTTTGTGGGATTGCGGGCATTCCCAGGGAGAGCGTGAGGGTGATCCGTGAGAATGATTCCCTCAGTCTGGACGCAGTCAGATTTCTGTATGCGCTGAGCGTGGCCGGTCGGCGCAGACTGCGGTCGCGGGTGGATCGGCTGCATCGGGCGGTGCTGATCCGGCGACTGCAGGAGCTTTCCGGGGAAACGCTCCGCTTTCATGAGGACGTGGCTGGGCGTTATGCCGAAGCTGTCCGGGAGAATCTGTCATGGCTGGAGGCAAGGCTGGGGTGTCCCGTGCCGCTCTCGCGTCGGAGCCGGGATGGAGCGGGCGGCGTGCGCTGCGACGACGATCTGCTGGATTTCCGGGAGGAATCACTTGAGTGGCTCGCGGGTGCGGCCGGGAGGCGCAAGGTGAAGCGAGGGCAGGGCACCGACACAGTCCGGGTGGTAGCGGAGCAATTGGAATCGATGCGCATGCTGGTTTCCCCCCGCCAGCTCATGCGGGAATGTCTCGAACGGGCCAGGGAACTCTGGTGGCGCGCCCTGCAGAAGAGGAGGAATCTGCGGTAGGGGTGACCGGTGGAGTCTGCGCGCGATGCCGCCGGGTGAGCACCCGATGGCGAACCGTAGCGGGCTGCAGTCTCCGGATGGTCAGTGGATTCTTGGCGCTCCCAGTTCTATTTCCATGAAGCGCCGTGGTGAACTGCGTGCGCCGAGGAGGAGACCGGAGGCTTCGCCGAGGGACGCAGCGAGGGTTGCGGGAATGACCGCGGGGAGGGCCGCCAGCAGCAGCCGTAGGCCGCGTGGTTGCCGGGCGAGCCGTCTGGCCATGCGCCACCACTGCAGAAGCGGCACGAGGGAGACGGCTGCGGTGGCACGGGCGATCCGGTGCGGCAGATTCCATGAGTGCTGTTCCATGCGGCTGGCAGCGAGCAGCCGGGCATGATGGAAGCTGGCCATCATCATATCGGTACTGCTGGCGAAGGCCAGGTGTCCGAGCACGGCATCGGCAACGACGCGCAGGGGCATGCCATCACGGTGCATGCGTTCGAGGATGTTGAAATCGACCCCGGCGGATGCCGTGATCCGTTCATGGATGGATATGAGGAAGCTGCGGGGGTAGGTCACGCAGCTGCCGGCTGGGAAGGTTTCCGTGGGTCCGTGGTACGGGTGCAAATGGTGGCCGTAGTCGGCGACGAGGGCGGCCCTTGTCCACCATGAGTCCGTGCTGGCATTGGTGAACGTCGATCCCAGCGCGCAGCATGGGGCTGAGCGGATGGCCCGCAGCATGACAGACGCCCAGTGCGCGTCGGGCACGAAGTGATCGCCAAGGAATGCGACCCATGGGGCGAGTGCTGCGCTGGCCCCGGCGAGCCGGGCTTGCATCCATGAAGATGCGGCAGGGCAGGCAAGGCGGCGGAAGGAAATCCCGGCCGGCATGCTCAGGCGATCCGGTCCGGACGTGGCGAGATCGACGACGATGAGTTCCAGTTGGCTGGGGTCGCAGGTCTGTTTTTCGAGGGCATCAAGCAGCCGGGACATGCCTGCTGTGTGTTCCGAGGTGACCACGACGACAGATAGCAGGGGATGCTGGTTCATGGTTGTGGTGGCCCCGGGAATTCAGGGAAGGAGGATGGCACGTTCATGGGGGCCGACGAAGCGTTCCCGGCGGACTTCGAGGTCGCTGTATTTCCATGTGGCGTCTCCTGCTCCGAGGCAGGAGCCCCATGCTTCACCGATGGCATGGGTCAGGGCGATGAGGGTGGCGGTGGCGAGGTTGGCAGCGACCTGGGATGGCGTGCCGTCGGTGAGCCGGTTCCATGAATCAGCTATCCTGCGGGCTGCCACGGCAGGAAAGCCGACTGCGCGGAGCAGGGTGCGCCTGCGCCTGCCACGGCGTGCGCTGAGCCAGTCTCCCACGAGGATACCGCCGTAGAAGGACATGCGGAGAGCGGGCCAGAGACGTCCCATGTACAGGTGAGGAATTTCGGTTCCGCGTGCCAGCAGGAGCTGGCTGCCCGGGAAAGTGCGGAGGAGGGCCTCGTGGAGGCTCGCTTCCGTTTCCAGCTCCCATGCTTCCGTGACAACCTGCCGCATTTGTCTGGTGCGGTAGACGGTGTTGTGCCATGGGAGGCGGGGGGCTGCCACCGCCTTGTGCTGTCCGGGCACGGGGATGGCTCCGGCTGAGAAGAAAGCGTACTGAACCCTGCTGACAGCCGTCTGCGGTGCTGGGTTGAGCAGGCAGGGCGAGACGGCCACGGCATCCCTGCACTCATCGAACACGCGGATCAGGCCGGCAGCCCAGTCAGGACGCTGAAAGGTATGGTCTTCGATGAAGACGACGAGGTCGCCACGGGCACGCGCAGTGCAGGCGAGACGGAGGAGTGGCATGTTTCCGGTATCGCCGGAGAAGAGTTGCCATGCCCCGATTCGGTTGTCCCTGCGGAGCCAGTCGGCGGCTTCTGCAAGGAGAGCGTCCGATTGCGAGGCCAGCAGCAGTTCCGTCTCGGCCGCGTGTGTCTGGGCCAGCAGTTCACCGATGGTGCGTTGCACGGACTGCAGGGAGTGCGTGCCGATGAGCACAATGGAAAGGCGGATGCTGCGTCCGTCGCAGGACGATGCCACCGGTCTGGCCGCGTGGGCGAATGCTGCCGAGAATGCGGTCTCGGACTGGAATTCATGAAGGTCTGGACTCATGATGAAGTGGATAGGTGGTAGGATTAGCGGTTCTGGCATTTCTCCCAGAGGAAACCGGCGGCATTGACGAGTTCCCACCATGCGAGTGCGAGGGTCATGGAGACAGCGCGCAGGGGAGGTTCGCGGCGCAGCCTTGCGAGGGCTAGGGCTGGGAGTCGGCGGTGGAAGGCGGTATCCGCGGCCATGCTGCCGCCGCGGGCCGCGCGGAATCCGTGGAAGGCCGCGGCTCCCCGACCGTAGCGGAAGTGCAGTCTGGTGAAAGCCGCCATGTTCTGGGGGTGGCGGTGAATGATGGTGGCTGCGGGGCAGGCGAGCATGGGGCGGCCGCTGCGGAGCCAGCGGTCGCATAGGTCGCGGTCTTCGGACGCTGCGCGGAAGAGGGGATCGAATCCACCCATGGCGAAGTAGCTGTCCCGGCTGCAGGCCATGTTGTTGCTTGCAAAGAACCGGGCGTTCCGGGGGTCGGCATTGAAATGGTCGTAGACGAGATCGATGATGAGTTGGCTGACGGAGGAACCGAGATACTGAGGGAGGCCGTTGCTGGTGCTGCCACCTGCGAGGGCATCGGGATGGGCGCTGAGCGTCTGGAGCAGTTTTGGAAGCCAGCGGGGCGCGGGGAGGCAGTCGTCGTCGGTGAAGGCAAGGAATCTGCCGCGGGCGGCCACCGCTCCGGTGTTGCGGGCATTTCCGGGGCCTGCGTTTGGCTGATGGATGATGCGCAGACTGGCGGGAGCGGGGTGGAATTCCTCCGGCGGGGGAATGTGTAGGGAGCTGCCGTCGTCGACCACGATGACTTCGAACTGATGCGCAGGCAGGTCCTGTGCGGCTAGGGCGGCGAGGCAGGCGCGGAGGGCGGGCAGGCGGTTTCTGGTGGGAATGATGACGCTCGTGGAGGGACTCATGCGCGGGTGGAGCGGAGGCAGGCTGGGTCTGGGGCAGTTCTCTCGCGGTTTATGGATTTACGTCAAGGAATCAGCGCGCTATGGGACCCGCGGATGCCTTTGCCAGAGAATGTCAGTGTGGTGGTGCCAACTCATCGTGACGGTGAGATGCTGGCGTTGTGCCTTGGTGCGCTTGCTGCGCTGCATCCTCCGCCGCTTGAGGTGGTGGTGGTGGTTGATGGCGGGTCTGCCGCGGTGGTGGCGGCGGCGGAGCGGCATGGATTCCGGGTGATGGCCCTGCCGGAAGGGACGGGCGTGTCGGCGGCCCGCAATGCGGGGGCGGCGGCGGCCCGGGGGGCGTGGCTGATGTTCATTGATTCGGACGTGAAGGTGCCCTCTGATCATGTGGCCGCCGGCTGTGCCGTGATGGAGCGCCATTCGGATGCGGTGGCGGCGTTTGGTTCCTACGACGACGATCCTGCCGATGCCGGGCTGGTGTCGCGTTACCGGAACCTGCTGCATCATTTCACGCATCAGCGGGCGTGCCGAGATGCGGTGACGTTCTGGGCTGGCTGCGGCATGGTGCGCCGGGAGGTGCTGCTGGCGCTGGGAGGGTTTGCGTGGGAATACCGCAGACCTTCCATTGAAGACATTGAACTGGGCTACCGCATGAGCGAAGCGGGATACCGGATTGTGCTCGATCCGGCTTGGCAGGTATGCCACCTCAAGAAGTGGAGGTTTGGCAACATGGTCCGGACGGATGCGGTGGAGCGGGCTTATGCGTGGACGCGGCTGGTGCTGGCGGGCCGGCGTGGGTTCCGCAGGGATCTGAACACCGATCCGGGATCCCGTGTCAGTGCCGCGGGCAGTGCAGTGGCGGTGGGCTGCTTGGCTCTGGCTCCCTGGTGGCCGGGCGGCGGGTTGGCGGCTGCGGTGCTGGCGCTGTCGGTGGTGTGGTTTCTCAACCGGAGCTTCTACCGTCTGCTGCATCGGCGTGGCGGATGGCGTCTTGCCGTGGCGGGAGCGTGGCTGCACATCGTCTACTTTCTCTGCGCGCTCAGCGGCTTTGCGGCGGCCTGGTGGGTGACGCTCCTTGGGCAGAGGGGCGTGTCGGTTGCGGATGCCTGAGTCATTTCTTCCTGTGCAGATCGGTCCACAGCCATGCGGCGGCGGCGAGGGGTGCCAGCAGGGTCAGAGCGGCAAGCGTGTCATTCCGGAGCATGATGCCCGCGGGCATGAATGCGGTCGCGGCAAAGGCGGTGGTCATGGTGATGGCCGTGCGCGTGGGCCGGGCGATGCAATGAGCAAGGGTGACTGCCAGCAGCGGGAACAGAATGAGATTGTCGTAGTGACGGTGGTAGAAGAGGGCAAATGCGAGCAGGCCGCAGAAGCCTGCCGCGGGCAGGAGGGAGAGCCGGTTGCGCAGCCATGCGAAACCGGCTGCAGCGGTCGTTAGCAGGGAGATGCCGATGCCGATGGCTGAAGCGCTGCGGGGCGGCATGCCGGTCCATGAGACCCATAGTCCGGCCGCATAGGGCTGGACCATGAACCCCAGTTTTTCCCGTGCCGGACTGGCAGAGAAAAACGCGGACGGAGAGACACCGGTGTGCCAGAGGGCCCATGCGGAGAGCGCTACCAGAAGCATCCCGCCCCAGAGCAGGCCTCGCCATTGCTGCTGGAGGGGAAAAAGCATGGCAAAGGGAAGGGCGATGTGCGGCTTGATCATGGCAAGGGCCCAGCAGAGTCCCGCCGCCGTGGGCCTGTTCTTCTGGAGAAACATCACCTGGAGGACCAGCAGGCCCATGCAGGGAATGGTGAACTGTCCCTGCGAGAATGCGGTGCTGTTTCCGGAGAAAGCGAGGGGAAGGGCGAAGAATTGCCATGGTGCCAGGGCAATTCGACTTCCGGCGAATGCTGAGCGGCCCTGCCATGCGAGTGCGGCGAAGGCCACGAGTGACAGTGACTGGATGAAGACGCGGCGGGTGGCGACATGGTCTGTCCAGAAGAAAGCCTTCATCATGGGGAATGCATAGGGCGGGTAGACGGAATGCACCGGTGCCCGTTCTTTGCCGGGGATGGCTAGCCTCCGGTTGGGGTAGATTCCTTTGGCATAGGATGCGTATTCCTTTGCGCGGTCTTGGTAATCGCCGTCGCGGCCGTGCCAAGCCAGCACCGTGCCATTGCCAGTATAGGCAATTCCGAGCAGCAGCAGGAGGACCGATGCGATGCGCAGCAGAATGTGGGAAGGCATGGGCTTCAGGATGCGGCCAGACTGTCGGAATGGATGACCGGGAGGGGGTAGCGAGTACGGCTGCGTTCGCAATGGTGCTGATTCACGCTGCGGGTGACTCTTCGCTGGCGAGAATATCCGTGGCCTGCCGGTCCGGGAGCACCTGTTCCTCATGGTAGGAGCGTTCCGTGTTGACCTGCCATGGGTCTTCGGTTTCCCGGCCGAGTTGGCGCAGGGCGGCATGGTAGCCGGCGAGCATTGAATGATCCTGGTTGTTGTAGCGGTGCATGCCGTTGCGTCCAGCGCTCTGCAGGGTAGGCGACTGGGAGAACCACTTGCTGAGGGTATCCACATGTGCCCGGTAGGCGGCATCGTATACCGGGTAGGCATTAAGTTCCCGGATGACGTGGCCTTCGGTTCCGATGTCTTTTTCCTGAGCCAGTCCGAGCTGCACGATTTCCTGTCGTGCGAGCTTCACGAGGTCCTCGTCCGGCATGTTCCAGAGATCGTCTCCGCGCGAGCAGAAGTATTCCATGCCGAGGGTGGTTCCCGTGCCTGGGGCGATCATGTCGGGCGACCAGTTGCGGAAATTCTGGATGCGGCCGACTCTGGCGCTGGGGGCGTGGATGTAGATCCAGTTGTCCGGGAAGATATCCGGGCGGCGGCAGGTGAGCGCTACGATGAGGAAGTCTCGGTAGCGGAGGCCTGCGGCGGCGGTGCGGATTTCCGGCGGGGGTGATGGTTCGAGATTTCGGACGAGAACCGGCAGAGGAATGGACGAGATGAGGTTCCGGCAGCGGATGGTCTGGGTGCGTTCTCCGGTTTCGACATCGACTGCGGAGACTCTGCCATGGTCGTGGTGGACCCGGACGATGCGGGCACTGGTGACGACGCGTCCACCCATGGCGGTGACCTTGGCGGCGGCGGATTCCCAGAGCATGCCTGGTCCGAGGCGAGGGTAGTCGAAGGTGGTGATGAGGGATTTGACGTTGCCGGTATTGCGCAGGGCATTAAGCACGGCGCTGACGAAGCTTAGGCCGTGGATGCGCTGGGCGGCCCAGTCGGCTCGGATTTCCGTGCAGGGGATGCCCCAGACTTTTTCCGTGTAGGTCTTGAAGAATGTGCGGTAGAGGCGGTCGCCGAAGCGGTTGCGGACCCAGTCCTCGAAGGAATCCTCCGGATGGCGCGGGCGGATTCTCGCCATCACGTAGCTGGCGAGCATGCGGAAGCTTTCGACGATCCCGAGATTGCCGACGGTGTTGAGAATCCGGAGGGGATACTGGTAGAAACGGCCGCCGTAGTAGATGCGCGACATGCGGGGCACCTGCTGCATGGGTTCGTCCATCATATCCTTCCAGAGCTGCTGCACGAGGGTGCTTTTCGTGAAGAAGCGGTGACCGCCGATGTCGATGCGGTTGCCGTTCCACTGATGGGTCCTCGAGATTCCGCCGATCCACGGGGAGGCCTCGAGCACGAGCGGGGCAGTTCCGTTTCTGGCGAGGGTAAAGGCAGCCGTGAGACCAGCGGGTCCGGCACCGGCCACCACGGATGGCCATTCGTCGGGGAGTGGGGGAGCGGAGGAATCGGTCAAGGCGGGAATCGGGTTGGAAGAAGATTACGGGCGCAGTTTGCTCAGTTTAAGGGGATGCGTGGATCACGTGGATTGTCCAATTGAAATCACCAGGGAAAGGAATCAGCGGCTGCGCAGCAGTTGCCAGCAGGCGGCGGCTTCGCCGGCGCACCATGCGGAGACCGCAGGGATCTGGAGGGAAAGGGTGGCGGCAAAACGGCTGAGGCGCCGGGCGCGGGCGCACAGCAGGGCGGTGCGGGCCAGTACGGCAGCCACGGCAAGCGGGACTGAGAGAACCGCCATCAGCAATCTGGCCGTGTTCCATTCTTCATGCCGGGCGCGTTCCCGTCCGAATTCGCGTCCCCGTTCGAAGCGTTGTGCGAGCATTTTCCAGCGGAAGTCATCGTCCTGATCGAAGACGACGGCTGCTGCGTGGAAGTACGGAGCCATGCCGGCATCGGTGGCCCGCCATGAGATGGTGGCGTCTCCGCACATGAGGTCGCCGTCCAGCGGACCGATGGTCTGCCATGCGGCCCGTGAGATGGAACAGTTTCCGGTCGCGGCCACCGCAACGGGCCGGGAAGGAAGGCCGAGTTGGTAGGGGGCGTACTTGACGAGCTGCCATGTGGCCCCGCTGATGGAGGGATGGAGCACGTCGATGACGCCGCAGACGACGTGGTGACCGGCGCGGTGGGCCGCTATCAGTTCGCCGATCCAGTCGGGTGCGGGGCGGCAGTCTGCATCTGTGAAGACGAGGAATCCCCCTCTGGCGTGGGCGGCCCCCTCGTTGCGGGCGGCGTGCGGGAGGAGCCGGTGTGGGCTCTGGATGAAAATGACATCCTTGTATCGGGACGCGATCTCCGCGGTTTCCGCATCCTGCGAGCTGTTGACGAGGATGATCTCGAAGTTGCGGAAGGACTGGTGCTGCAGCGCTTCGAGGCAGGTCTGGAGGAAGGCAGCCGACTGGTAAGCTGCCACGATGACCGAGGCGGCTGGCGCTGGGGAACCGGGTACTGGCGTCATGGGATTCTGGGGGTATTCAGTTCCCAGTGGACGAAGCGTTCCTCGGCATCGCCCGCTCCGGCGAGACAACCGGAGGCTTCGCCGAAGGCAGCTGCGGTGTAGACGGGCCAGACGACAGGCAGGGCTGCGAGGAACTCGAGGAAACCGTGTTGGCGGGGCCAGAGGTCGCGCGCCAGTCTGGCGAGACGCAGGGGAGGAACGAGGATCGCGGCTGCTGCGGCGCGGGCAGTCCTTGTGAAGAGGTTCCACTGGGCTGCCGAGGCGCGCGCCGTTCCGAGTACTCTGACGTACTGGAAATTGGCAGCGCAGAGAGTGGCGAGGCCGGCGTAGCATCGGTGTGCGGCGGTGGCCTCGGAAGCCACCGTCATGGAGTGTCCGCGCGCCGTGATTTCCTGGTGCCAGTTGTAGTCGACGGCGATGGTTTCCTCGAATGCGCTGCCGAGTTCCTCAAGGAACCAGCGTGCGTAGGAAACGTTGTTGCCGGCGAGGAAAGGAGCGGAGCCGCCGGGCTGAGGGTGCAGGAAGCGTCCGTAGTCGGCCACGAGGGCAGCGCGCGACCACCATGAGTTCCGGCTGCCGTTGTGGAATGTGTAGCCGACGGCGGCCCAGCGGTGGCTCCGGTAGGCTGCGAGGAGGGCGGTGGCCCATCCGGGGTCCGGGCTGCAGTGGTCCTCCAGGAAGGCGATTACGTCGCCAGAGCATTCGCGGGCTGCGCGGGCCCTTGCGACGCGCCAGTACTGAGGCCATGGCCGTTGGAGGTGGTGGATGTGGAAACCCGGAGGCATGCGCAGAGGCAGGGCTCCGTCGCCGGCCATGTCGTACACGACCACTTCGAGGTCGTCCGGGTGGCAGTCTTGCCTTGCGAGGGCGTCGAGCACGTCCTGTGCATTTTCCCGGCTGGTGTCCACGAGCATGACCGCGGAAACGAGTTTCGGAGAGCCGTGGCGTTTCCGAGGCAGGGGTGGTGCGGTGCTCATGGTGTGGGTTCAGGCTGCCGGTCCTGCCTTGGTGGGCTGGTACCCGCAGTGGGCAAAAAGTGATGCGTAGGACTGGTTCACCAGAGCGACGTCGGCTGCGCTGAGGGTGGGGTGATGGTTCCGTTGGTAGCGCTGCCGCTGCTGATCGCGCCGGACATGTTCCGCCAGTGCATCGAAGCCGGGAATGGACAGGTGCTCGTGGATCCCTGCGAGGACGGTAACGGGATCGTTCACGAGGTCCTCGTAGCGTACCTCGCAGAGGTTTTTGTTCCCGATGAGACCGCGTGTGGCGAAGTAGGCATTGGCCATCCTTCCGCCGAAGGCTGCCAGTTCGGAGGTGCTGCCGGTGCCGCGGCGTCGCAGGGCGTTCCATCCAGCGTATTTGTCGCGGCCTGCGTCCGTGGCCATGAGAGACTGGAAATGGCTATGGGGATGCCGGAAGATGGTGATGAAGCGGGCTTGTGGAAAGACCCTGAGGATCCATGGGATCGAGACGGTATTGGTGGGGGATTTGAAGAGGGCGGGGAGGCCGTGGACCATGGCCAGTTTGCGGGAAAAGCGGCGGAAGGCTGCTTGCCATGGTACCGCGAAGTGTTCCGGCATGGCTGGGCGGCAGGGGGTGTCGCGCACGGGGTTCCCGAAGATGGAATCGACTCTGATGCCGAAGCCAGTGAGGATGCCGATGGCGATGTTATCCTCTTCCGGGAGTTCCCAGCCAGTCAGCACGCCATCCATGGAGCGGCTCCGGGCCGGGTTGAGCCGTGTCATGATCCGGTGCAGCCCGAGTTGCCGGATGGCGAGCAGGGTGTGCGGGTGGTAGCAGTCCGCCTTGCTGGCAAAGCAGAGCGACGGATTCCGTGCGAGGAGCTGGTGCAGCATGCTGGTGCCGCTTCTGGGCAGCCCGAGCACGAAGACCGGGCGTTCCCACGCAGCCTCCTGGGCGGGGGTCAGCTTTACTTCCGGCTCAAATCTGGACAGAGCCGAGGTCGCCATGGTTAGCATGGTGGCCACGGCCGCCCTCACACGGAATTCGGGGTCGATGCGGCGGCCGGGTTCTCCGAGAAGGCTGAGCCAGTCTCCGAAGCGGAATCCGCCGAGAAATGCGGGTTTGCAGTGGGCCAGGGTCAATCGCATGCCGCCTGCACTGCATTCCGCCCGCGTCATCGCGCAACATGCATTTCCGGCCTTTGTGCGTTGCGGAATGCGTTGGAGCGCGGGGACACGACAGAGAACCGCCCTGGCCGTCAGATGGTGGGCCGGGGCGGTTCTGCTGGATGGTTTCGGAGGTTCAGGCGATTGCGGGGCCCTTTGCAAAGACGATGCTGGCGTCCTTGAGACTGCCGGTGATGTGGTCGCCTTCTGCGAACGATCCGTTGAGCATTTCGAGGCTGAGGGGGTCGAGGAGGTGTTTCTGGATGGCGCGCTTGAGCGGGCGGGCTCCGTAGACCGGGTCGTAGCCCTGATCGGCGACGAACTGGAGGGCTTCGTCGGTCAGGTGGAGGTGGATATTCTGTTTGGCGAGTCTGGTGATGACGCGCTGGAGCTGGATGCGCACGATGCTGGCGAGGTCGCTGTCGCTGAGCCGGTCGAAGATGATGGTTTCGTCGATGCGGTTGAGGAATTCGGGCCGGAAGTGGCTGCGGAGGGCTTCGGTGACGCGGGCTTCGCGCTGTTCCCGGTTATCGACATCCATGATGAACTGGCTGCCGATATTCGAGGTCATGATGAGGACCGTGTTCTTGAAGTCGACCGTGCGGCCCTGACCGTCGGTGATGCGGCCATCGTCGAGGACCTGGAGGAGGACATTGAAGACATCGGGGTGGGCCTTTTCGACTTCATCGAAGAGAACGACGCTGTAGGGACGGCGGCGGACGGCTTCGCTGAGCTGACCGCCTTCATCGTAGCCGACGTAGCCTGGAGGTGCGCCGATGAGGCGGCTGACCGCGTGCTTTTCCATGTATTCGCTCATGTCGATGCGGGTCATGGCGTTTTCGTCATCGAAGAGGAATTCGGCGAGTGCCTTCGACAGTTCCGTTTTGCCGACCCCGGTGGGGCCGAGGAAGAGGAACGATCCGATCGGGCGGTTTTCGTCCTGGAGGCCGGCGCGGGCGCGGCGGACGGCATTGGAAACGGCGGTGATGGCATTGGCCTGACCGATGACGCGGGCGTGGAGACGTTCCTCCATGTGGACGAGTTTGGCGCGTTCGCCTTCCTGGAGGCGGGAGACGGGAATGCCGGTCCATGCGGCCACGACGCGGGCGATGTCTTCGTCCGTGACTTCCTCGCGGAGGAGGGTGGTGCGGGTGGCTGGTGCGCTGCTGGCCTCGCTCAGTTGCTTTTCGAGGTTCGGGATGACGCCGTACTGGATTTCGCCGGCGCGTCCGAAGTCGCCGCGGCGTTGTGCCTGTTCGAGTTCCGTGCGGAGCCGGTCAATTTCCTCCTTCACCTTGCGGCTGGCCTGGACGGCTTCCTTTTCCTTGAGCCACTGGGCTTTGAGGGCGGCTGACTTTTCGCGGAGGTCGGCGATTTCCTTTTCGAGTCTGGCGAGGCGTTCACGGGAAGCGGCGTCGGTTTCCTTTTTGAGGACCTGGCGTTCCATTTCGGCCTGCATGATATCGCGTTCGATGACATCGATTTCCGTGGGCATGGAATCGAGTTCGATTTTGATGCGGCTGGCGGCTTCGTCGACGAGGTCGATGGCCTTGTCCGGGAGGAAGCGGTCCGAGATGTAGCGGTCGCTGAGGGTAGCGGCGGCGATGATGGCATTGTCCTGGATGCGGACGCCGTGGTGGACTTCGTAGCGTTCCTTGAGGCCGCGGAGGATGGCGATGGTGTCTTCGACGCTGGGTTCTCCGACCATGACGGGTTGGAAGCGGCGTTCGAGGGCGGGATCCTTTTCGATGTACTTGCGGTATTCGTCGAGGGTGGTGGCGCCGATGCAGCGGAGTTCGCCGCGGGCGAGTTGGGGTTTGAGGAGGTTCCCTGCGTCCATGGCACCCTCGGCCTTGCCGGCACCGACGATCGTGTGGAGTTCGTCGATGAAGAGGATGATCTGGCCTTCGCTGGAGGTGACTTCCTTGAGGAAGGCCTTGAGGCGTTCCTCGAATTCGCCGCGGTATTTGGCACCGGCCATCATGCCGCCGAGGTCCATGCTGATGAGGCGTTTGTTCCTGAGGGAATCCGGGACGTCGCCGGCTACGATGCGGCGGGCGAGGCCTTCTGCGATGGCGGTTTTGCCGACACCGGGTTCGCCGATGAGGACGGGATTGTTCTTGCTGCGGCGGCTGAGGACCTGCATGACGCGCCGGATTTCGTCGTCCCGGCCGATGACCGGGTCGATCTTGCCCTGGCGGGCGCGGGCGGTGAGGTCGGTTCCGTATTTCTCGAGTGTCTGGTATTTTCCTTCCGGGTCCTGGTCGGCTACCTTCTGGGAACCACGGACTGCTTTGATGGCGGCGAGCAGTTTATCGTGGGCGAGGCCGCTGTCGCGGACGAGCGACTGGAGTTCGCCGGGTTTGCGGGTGAGGGCGAGGAGGATGTGTTCGATGCTGAGGTATTCGTCCTTGAGGGATTTCTGCTGATCCTCTGCTTCCGTGAGGAGGATGCGGAGGTCGTTGGACATGGAGAGGCCCGCGCTGCCTGAAACGCTCGGCTGGCGGGACAGGTGCTGCTGGAGTTGGGCTGCGAGGGTGGCGGCGCGGTCAGCCCCGATGGTTTTTTCGAGGATGGGGGCGGCGAGGCCGCCTTCCTGTTCGAGGAGGGCCGAGAGGAGGTGCGACGGCTTGAGTTCCGGGTGGCTCAGCCGGGTGGCGATGGATTGAGAGGACTGGATGGCCTCGGTGGTTTTGTGGGTGAAGCGTTCAGCGTTCATGCGCGGATGGGTTTGGGGAGAGGAGGGTTTGCCCTGAAGCTGTGCAGCTTCGGTGCCGCGTCGCTGAATTCGTTGTAATCAATTGAGGGACAATTGATTGAATGAAAGAAGGGCCGTGGTGTGGCCCTGCCTGCTGGGCCATTCCGTCGCAGTCTTCCGCTTTCTCTGGCGCAGCTTGAAGCGACGGATTGACTCAATCCCTGGGCAGTTGCCGGATGGCTGCTGGGCGGCGGAGGAAAAGCAAGGCGCAGGCCCAGCCGGTGGCGAGGCCGGCGAGGTGGACGAGGTGGGCCTGGCCGTGGAGGGCAGGGGCGTCGAGGTGGCCGAGGAGTCGGGAAGCGACTTCGAGGCCTGCGTTGGCGAAGAGGACGCCGAGGAAGAGGGATCGGGCCGAGACGCGGAGGCGGCTTTGGGTTCCGAAGAGCTGGTGGTGGGGATTGATGGCGGCGAAGGCTCCGAGGAGGGCAAGGGCAGAGCCTGAGGAACCGATGAGTACGGAAGCCGGGCGGAGGGCGAGATGGAGGGCCGCACCGGCCCAGCTGCCGAGGAAGAAAATGGCAGTGAAGCGGCTCGTGCCGAGTGCGGCTTCGACCGGGCGTCCGGCGAGGAAGATGAGCAAGAGGTTGCCAGCGAGATGGATCCAGTCGCGGTGCGTGAAGATCCACGTGATGGCGGACCACCACTGACCGCTGGCGAGCTGGCTGAGACCGAGGGCTCCGGGGGGGATGCTGCCTGGTTTCCATGCGGGGGTGAGGCCCTGCTGGAGGAGGAAGGCGGCGGTGAGCAGCAGCGAGAGCATCGCGACCCCTGGCCCGCAGAAGGGGAGTGGGCGCATGGGGTGGCCGGGTGGGCGCATCCGGAGCGGTGGATGCGGAGCGGAGCCGTGTCCAGCGGCACTCAGCGGGGCATCACGATCATGCCCGATTTCACGCCGAGCCAGACGAAGAGGAACGAGAGGCCTGCGGTGGCTGGGATGGTGAGGACCCATGCCCACAGGATGCGTTCGACCACGTTGAGGCGGAGGGCGCTGAAGCGTTTGGCGCAGCCGACCCCCATGATGGACGTGGTGATGGCGTGGGTCGTGGAGACTGGCATGCCGAGGGTACCGGTGACTGCGAGAATGGTGGCTGCCGTGGTTTCCGCGGCGAAACCGTGGACTGGCTGGAGTTTCACCATTTTATGGCCCATGGTCTTGATGATCTTCCATCCTCCGGCGGCGGTGCCCGCGGCCATGGTGAGGGCGCAGACCACCACCACCCATGAGGGCACGCCGGGATTCTTGAAATCGACGGGGTCGGGCATGTAGCCGAACTGGAGCCATGAAGGGAGCCAGCTGACGAGTTGGGCGAAGGGGGAGAGGTGGTAAGCGTCGGGCACTTTCTGGACCTGCATCCATTCCGGGATGGAGAGGCCCCCGGCTGTGGCGGTGACGAGGGCGAGGGTGATGATGCCCATGGTTTTGGTGGCATCGTTCATGCCGTGGCTCCAGCCCATGTAGGCGGCGCTGCCGAGCTGGAGTTTACCGAAGATCCGGTTCACCCAGACGGGGCGCATCCAGCGGAGGAGGACGTAGAGCGCGCTCATGATGAGGAAGCCGCCGACGAGGCCCACGAAGGGAGAGAAGAACATCGGGATGAGGACCTTGTTGAGGATACCGATCTTCTCGCCGTTGGTTTTCTTCGTTTCCGTGACCTGGCGGACGCGGCCTTCGAAGACGACTACCTGGACATCCTTGTCGCCGACCTTGAGGCGGTGGGTTCCGTTTTCCTTTGCTTCCTCGCCCTGGGCGGCGAGGGCGGCGAGGACCTCGGGTGAGGGATCGGCAAGGGATTTCGAGGTTTTGTCCTTGGTGCCGCTCCAGACGAGGCATCCTTCGACGAGGCCGAGGGGTTTGCCTTCCTTGTCCGTGAGTTTGCCGGAGTGGGAAAGGAGCACGCCGACGGCGAGGACGGCGCCGGCGAGACCGCCGACGAGGGCGTGGGTGGAACTTGATGGCAGACCGAACCACCATGTGAGGAGATTCCAGATGATGGCACCGAGGAGGGCCCCGATGAGGACGCCCTGGTTGACGAAATCCGGGTTCACGAGGCCGCCTGCGACGGTTTTGGCGACGGCGAGCCCGGTGAAGGCACCGCCGAGGTTGGTGAGGGCGGCCAGCATGATGGCCTGGCGCGGGGAGAGGACCTTGGTGCCGACGACCGTGGCGATGGAATTGGCGGTGTCGTGGAAGCCGTTGATGTATTCGAAGATCAGCGCGATGATGATGACCGCGAAGACGATGGTGGTGGTTTCCATGGGAAGGGAGAGGAAAAAAGGGGGGGCTGCGGGCGTCAGGAATTCTTGAGGATCACGAGGGCGGCGGTCCGGCCGATGTCGCGGCAGCACTCGATGCAGTCGCCGAGGATATCGTTGAGTTCCTTGCAGACGATGGCCTCGAGGGCGGGAGCCGGGGCGCTGTAGAGCTGCCGGGTGGCATCGAGAATGAGGTGACTGGCTTCCTGCTCGATCTGGCTGAGGCGGGCATCGAGGGCCTTGACGCCGGCGAGCGCTCCGTTGTCGCCCTGGCCGACCCTGGTGACCATTTCCTGCACGATGGAGGCTGCGCGTGCGAGCATGCCCACGAGAAGGCTGAAGTCGCGTCCGCGGACTTTGTCGTACACGATTTCGTAGCGTTCCGCGAATTTCTCGAGCGTTTTGGGGAGGCGGTAGAGGCGTTCGCCGAGGGCTTCGAGGTCCTCGCGTTCGATGGGAGTGACGAAGACTCTGGTGAGCAGTTCCTCGAGCCGGTTCATGACCTCCTTGCCCTTGCGGCGGGCGTTGCGGAGGGCGGTGAGGTCCGGCGGGCCATCTGGCCGGGCGAGGATGGCCTTGAGTTCCGCGATGGACTGGATGGAGAGCGAGGCGCTCGATTCGAGGAGGCCGAAGAATTCGCGGGGTCGGCCGAGGAGGCGCTGGATGGAGATCATGGTGGCCGCGACGGGTCAGGAATTCTTGAGGACGATATGCATGACGACGTTCCCGGTGTCCCGGCAGCGGTCGACGACGGTTTCGAGCAGTTCGTAGAGGTCGCGCAGGGCGAGCACCTTGATGGGGTCGTGCTGACCGCTGTAGAGGTCGCGCAGGATTTCGAGGATGAGCTTGTCGGCATCGCCTTCGATCTGCTGGAGCTTCTGATTGCAGGCCTTGGCATTGGCGACCTGGCCGGAGCCGAGGCCGCGGAGGGTGCGGATGAGGGCGACGACCTGTTCGGTGGCGGCGCTGAGGAGGGTGATGTGGCGGGAGAAGTCGATTCCCTTGACGAGCATGCCGCTGATGGCGAAGCGCTCGACGAATTTCTCGACGGTTTTCGGGATGCGGTAGAGGGCGGCGCTGAGGGCTTCGATGTCTTCCTTTTCGAGGGCGGTGACGAAGCTGGTGACGAGGGCTTCGTTGATCTGCTCCGTGATTCTCTTGTCGGCTTCCTTCGACTGGTGGAACGCGGCGGTGCTGATTTCCTCCCATGGTTTGGCGAGGAGGTTATTGAGGGAGTGGATGCTGTTGCGGCCTTCTTCTGCGGAGGCTTCGAGGAGGGAGAAGAAGGTGTCGTCCTTGCTGAAGAGTTTCTGGAGCGAGATCATGGGAGTGGGAGCCGGGGAAAGTGGAAATGGGTGCCGGAGACAGATTGCGACGGAATTGTCACAGACAAAATCGGGATGAGTGACGATTTCGTCACAAAAGCCTCAGCGAAGGGAAACGCGAATGCGGATGAGGCTGCTGGGTTGGCTGGGTGCGGGAAGTGGCCAGTGGGCGGTTTCGGTGAGATTGGGGAGGGGGGCGACTGAGGGTTGGGATGTGAGGGGGATCCAGTCATTTCCGGGGGGAGAGGATGATTCCGGGGACCATGCGAGGTCGGTAGTGGTGCGTCTGGTGAGGGAGAGGGAGTTGGCTGGGGAGATGGCTGGGGAGGGAGGGGGCGATGGGGAGGTGGGGTTGGTGGCGAAGGCGTATTCGAGGAGGTTGCAGGTGCCGTCGTCGTCTGGGTCGGCGGACGGCAGGCTGGAGGGATCCGGGGTTGAGGGGAAGTGGCGAGAGGTCCATTGGGCATAGGACGAGACGCCTGAGCCGCCGGGGTCTGGGCAGAGCGACCATGATTCCGGGGCGGAGGGGGTGGATGGGTTGGCGAGGAGGATGGAGTGGGATCCCTGGGGCTGGTGGGGCCATGGGGACAGGCTGGAGTAGGCGAGGGAGAGGATGGGGGTGCCGGTGGGCGAGGTGATGGCGAGGGATTCGCCAGAATTATCGAGCTGGCCTGTGAATTCGCCGAGGATGGGCCATGAATTTCCGTAGCGGGACGACCATGCGGAGCGGTTGCTGATGATGACGGTGCTTGCTCCTGGGGGTAACCAGTTGTGGAGGCCTTGTGGGGACGAGAACGAGATGGCTCCGGAGATCTGGAGGCCGGTGAGGTCGAGTGGGGTGGTGCCTGTGTTGGTGAGGCGGATAAATTCGAAATCGTCCGGGAGGAAGCCTGCGGCGGTTTCCTGGGGGCTGGTTGGGGGTGGGCGGTAGAGGATTTCCGAGATGACGAGGGCGTCGGGCGATGGGGTGGTGGCTCCGGGGAAGAAGTGGAAGGTGGCTGGTGCGCTCCAGCGGGAGCCATTTGGTACGGGGCCGGAGCCGCCGCCTGATTGGGTGGGGGGATCCGAAGCGGGGTTGCCGTGGAGGGTGCGGGCCGTGATGGTGGTGGGGGCGGTGAGGGTAAGCGAAGTTGTCCACGGTCGGGCGGAGGGGGAGAAGTCCGGGGATTCCGTTTCCGGTTTGCCGGCAGCGAGGGTGGCCTGGAAGAGGAAGTCCGAGCTATTGAGCCCGTAGTTGAGGCCGTGGACGGCGAGGAGGTTCTGGCCGGAGCGGAGCAGGGGGAGAGCGGCAGTGATGTTGTGGAGGGTTTCCTGGATGGCTGTGGTGTCGGGTGTGGTGGCGCGGGCGGCGGAATTCCATGCCAGCGGGGTGCCTGGGTAGCCCTGGGGAGGGTTCGAGCGGGCGACTTCCGATCCATTGAGGAAGGCGACGAAGCCGTCGTCCGAGCGGACGCGGAGAGAGAGGAACGAGAGGCCTGTCAATTGTTCCGCGGTGGCGGCGAAGGCGATGCGGAGGCAGCAGCTCTGGTTCACGGCGAGCATGGAATTCGAGGAATCGTTGGGAGGCACCTTATTTACCGGGGTGCTCCAGCGCAGGCCGATGAAGGGGAGGAAGCTGACTGAACCCGCGGCGGTATTGTCGTCGTATCCAACCCCGCAGATGCTGCCTTGCGGATTGCTGTGCCATGTGCTGTCGCTGAAGTCGTCCGTGTGGTTGCCATTGCCGTTGAGGTCGGCTCCGCGCCATGTGGTTCCCCACGAGGCGAACTGCGAAGATGTCGGCACGATGGCGCGGAGCGGGTGCCGGGTAGGGATGAAAGTGACGGTTGGTTCCGGGGAACCATGGGTCGTGTCGAAGGCGCGGGGGTCGGACCCGTCCGTGGTGTAGTAGATGGTTGTGCCTTGTGATGCGAGGCTGGGGGAGGTGAGCGAGAGGCTGGCACCGGGGGGAACGGGACCGCTGGGGAGAGAGGCTTCCGGGGGGTGGGTGAACTGACCATCCATGAAGGCGAGGCGTGATGTCCACCATTGGCCGAGCCAGCGGATTTCGCCCGCGTGGGTGCCGTCGGTTCCGGGGGTGGCGGGGTGGGCTGGGCGCGGGTTGAAGCCTGAGTTGGCCCAGCGGGTCTGGTTGCGGCTGACGGGCGATGAAGTTGTGCCCGGGGGCAGGGTGGGCGGGTCGAGCTGGGCGGCGAGGTTGCCGATGAGCTGGAGGATGCGGTCGGTCTGCAGCGGGCCCATGCGGAGTTCGGCGTAGCGGTCGATCCATGCCTGCCAGAAATTGCTGTCGCGGAACATTTCCGCGTACCATGGAAAGTGGAAGAAATCGGTTCCGAGGTCGCCGCCTTCCCCGCGCCATGTCAGCGGGTTGAGGTCGCGTCCGTCGGCCGAGCCCATGGAGCGGTCGAAGTCCCAGAGCGGGCCCGGGGCGAGGCGGCCGTTGCGGGATTTGCTGAGGTATGCGCTCAGGCGGAGGGCATCGACATTTTTGGCTGCGGTATTGAGAAGGTGGTGATCGATGGCGGCGGCGGGGTCGAGGAATTTTGCGTAGCCGTTCTGCGGGTGCCAGAAGTCGCGGGCGTTGAGGGCGGCCCACATGGCATTGAGGTAATTGGTCATCCATGTGCGCTGGGCGGCGGTGACCATGAGGGCGGGATTGGGCGAGCGTTCACGTGGGTAGACCCAGCCGAGAAGTTGTCCGGCCGCGGAGAGGCCGGCATCGCCGGGGTCGAGCCGGTCGATTTTGAGGATGTAGCCGCCGCGGACATTGGGTTCCTCGTTGTCTGCGGGGGAAATTTTCTCGACATTGACGCGGTCCTTGTCGCGGTCGATTTTCTCCATGAAGCTGTAGATGCCGCTGTAATCCGGGCCGGTGAGCGATCCGCTGACGGTGCCTGCGAGGGTGCTGTGGAAGAGTTCGACGAACCGGGAGCGTGGGGCATAGCGGCCGCAGCGGCGGCTTAGTTCGTAGATGAGGTCGTTGCGGATGAGGGAGCGGTCGAACTGGAAAGGGGCGTGGAGGATCCAGTCGGATTCCGGGGGCATGCCGAGGGGAGCGATGGGTAGGTCGGCATTGTTTTCGTCCCATGATTCCATGGAGAAGGAGTATTTGGCGGCGGAGAGGGTGGAGGAACCTCTGCGTTCGAAGCGGCCGTATCCGGCGAGGGACGGCGGGTGGGAGAGTCTGGCGAGGCCGTCGGGTCCGGGGGCGAAGATCATCCATGAGCCTTCGCGGCTTTCGTCGGTTGTGGGCAGGGGGCCGGGTTGCCAGAAGTGGGTGACGACGATGGGGAGGTTGGAAGTGAACTGGGCAGCGCTGGCGTTGATGGCGAGGTAGGATTCGCTCTTCAGCGGGCCGTCGGGTCGGCCTTGTTCGAAGGCGCGGGCGCGGAGGCGGGCGCTGGACGAGACGGTGATGGGCTGCGTGTAGCGGGTGGCACCGGTGGAGGGGACGCTGCCATCGGTGGTGTAGCGGATGGTGGCGGTGGGTGATGGGGTGGAGAGGGTAACGGTGAGTGAGCCGGGGGAAGGGAAGGTTGCCGAGCGTGGGGAGAAGGAGACCGGATCTGCGGGAGCTTCTGCGGGGTTATTGGCGGTGCCTGGTGAAGGGGTACGGAAGGCGGCGTAGCGCCGCGAAGGGGAAGTGGAGACGACGCCCCATGAGAGGTCGGTCTGCTGTGCGGGGTAGGGAGCGAATTCCGATACGATGGCACCGGTGGCGTCGCTGAGGGCGAGGTATTCACCGGCCGAGGCGATGCTGAAGTTTGCGTGCAGGGGTGAACCGGCGATGCGGCGGTTCTTGCTGCTGGCGAAGACGACGAGGTAGCCACCGGGCGGCAGCGAAATGGCGGGAAACGACCATTTCTCCGGTTCCGAGGGAGTGTCGGTTAGGTGGCAGCCGCTCAGGGAGTAGGGCTGGCCATTGGGATTGAAGATTTCGATCCAGTCGCTGCGGTCGCCGTCCTCGTCGGTGATGCCGCTGGTGTTTCTGGCGAGGAATTCCGAAATGAAGGGGGCCGCGGGGCGGGCGTGCAGGGGTGCGGTGCAGGTCAGAGCCAGCAAAAGCAGCAGGGCTGGTCCGTAGCCATTCATCTTTACAGCGAATTATAATGGAGGGCTGAGGGTAGCGTCAATGGGTGGGGTGTTCACGGGATCTTCATGCCATGGCGTGGTTTCCGGGCAAAACAAAACCCCCGCGTCCATGGCCGGCCTTGAGGGTCGGTGGACGCGGGGGCGGGGAAGCCGGAACCGTCCGTGGAGGGACGGCAGTCCGGTTCGGTCAGGGTTGCGCCGGGGCGAAGGCCGCGAGGGCGGTCAGCATTTCGTCAGCGATCGGCTTCACCTTATCGCCCACGACTGGGAGGGCGAGGACGGGCTGGATGACTTCGCGGAGCTTGGCGATGAGCGGGCTGATCTGGGAACCGACGACTGCCTGGGCGGCGGCGGGCATTTTGGACCAGAGGGCCTTGAGGCCGCCGAGTTTCGCGGTGAGTTCCTGGAGTTGCGGCAGGGCGGCGGTGGCCGAGGCTTCGTCCTTGATGCTGCCGATCGCTTCGGTGGCCGTGCTGAGGATCTTGGTCAGGTCGCCGGTGAAGGCGGTGGAGTCCGTGACGGCGGCGGCGGCACCGGCGACGGCGTCCTTGGCTCCCTTGGCAGCGTCGGCGGCCTTGTCACCGGCCTTCGAGCACATTTTGGGGAGGAGGAAGAGGGCGGCACCGGCGATGAGCAGGGGGACGAGGAACTTCCCGATGGACGACGTGGCTTTCTCGGCCTGATGCGTGGCCTGGTGAGCCGCGGCGGTGGCGGTGCGGGCGGCAGCCTGGGCGGCCCCGGTGGCGGCGGAAGCGGCCTGCGAAGCGGCTCCGGTGGCGTCGCCGAGGAAGTTCGAGAGGCCGGGAACGGCTGAGCCGAGGAGGCTGCCGAGGCCGGAGGGGAGGGCCGAAGTGATGTTGGACTTCTGGCCGAGGAGCATGTTGGCGATGCCGCCTGCGTCGAGGCCGCTGGAGGCTTTGCCGACGGCTCCGAGGACGACCGGGGTGAGCATGCCGAGGAGTTTGCCGCTGCCGCTGTCGCCGAGGCCGGTGAATTTGCCGAGGGCACCCGCGATGGCACCGAGGCCTGAGCCACCGAGCAGGGACGAGAGCGGGTTGGAGGAACCGACGCCGGTCTGCGCACCGGAACCGAGGAGACCGCCGATGTTGTCGAGCAGGCCGGAGTCCTGTTTGCCGAGGATGGAGGCGAGCAGGCCGGCTCCTTCGGGTTTGGAGGCCGCGCCCATGAGGCCGGCGAGGATGGAGGGAACCGCGGCACCGACGGCCTTGCCGGCCTGGTCCTGACCGACCCCGAGGAGGGAGGCGATTTTGCTGATGGTGTCGCCGCTGCCGAGCAGCTTCATGATGATTTCGATGATGTTCATGTTGTTCTGATGGTTCGGGTTAGTGAATCGCTGACGGCAGAAGCCTGACAACTTGCGGGGGGTGTACACGCCACTTTGTCAGGAGGCAATCCCTAAATCCTGACGGATGCAGGCGGGGCATGACCGTGCGGATGGCCGGGTGGAAAGGGCTTTGAGGGGAAGGGAAGACCGTGTATGCATCAAAGAGCCGTGGGGCTGACGAACCTGCGGCGATGCAATCCACCTATCTGCAAAAATGGCGACCATTCATTATTCCGGACCGAACCGAGAGGCTTTGAGGGCAGAGGAAAGTCAGATGGCGGCGCTGGTGGCGTCGGGCGAGGTGACTGGGGAGACCCTTGTCTGGATGGAGGGAATGCCTGACTGGCGTCCGCTGCGGCAGGTTCGTCCGGATCTGCTGGGAGGCGGGGCTGGGCGGAGTGGTCCGCCCCCGCTGCGGGCGCCGCGGGGGACGCATGAGATCGATTACGAACTCTTCGGAAGCGAGATGCAGATTGTGGAGATCGAGCTGGATCCTGGCGAGACGGTGATCGCCGAGGCTGGATCGATGAATTACATGGACAGTGCGATTGGGTTTGAGACGAAGATGGGGGATGGATCGTCGCCGTCGCATTCGTTCTGGGACCGGATGAAGCAGGTGGGGAAGCGGGTGTTCACTGGAGAGAGCCTGTTCATGACGCACTTCACCAATCAAGGGACTGGGAAGAAGCGGGTGGCGTTTGCGGCTCCCTATCCTGGAAAGATCATTCCGCTGGAGCTGTCGGAATGGGGAGGGGAAGTGATCTGTCAGAAGGATTCGTTTCTCTGTGCGGCCATGGGAACCCAGCTGGGGATTGCCTTTGCGCAGCGTCTGGGGACTGGATTGTTCGGGGGCGAGGGGTTCATTCTGCAGAAGATCACCGGCAGTGGCCGGGCCTTCATTCATGCCGGTGGCCATGTCATGAAGAAGGAACTGAAGGGAGAGACGCTCATTGTGGACACCGGCTGTCTGGTGGCGTTCACCAAGGGGATTGAGTATGACATTCAGCGGGCCGGTAATCTGAAGAGCATGGTGTTCGGCGGCGAGGGATTGTTTGTGGCCACGCTGCGTGGCGAGGGAACCGTGCTGCTGCAGAGTCTGCCCTTCTCCCGGCTGGCCGACCGCGTCCTCGCGAATTCGGCAGGCGCAGCGCGGAATGACCAGGGCTCAGTGCTGGGGGGACTGGGGAATCTTTTCGGAGACTGATGGATTGTGCCATGACGCCGTCCGGGGGAGGGGCGGGCGGGCATGGAAACCGGGTGAACCCGAGGGGAAGTTACGGACACCGAGCCAAAACGATAACCACGTCGGATCGAGCAGCAGGTGCCGGCAGGAGAACGCCATGACTGGAGAATGGTCCGGGTCTGGAGCCGGAGGAACTCGATACACTCGACGCCGGGATCCGGAGTGCGGAAATCGCCCGGCTCGACTGGTCCGCCGTGGACCTCGACCGCCGCATCATCGAGGTGCGGGCCGGACAGGCGAAAACGGCCTCCCGCCGCGTCATCCCGATCACGGACAATCTCGCATCATGGCTGGCTCCGCTGCCCCGCCGCGGCCGGGTCGTTCCTTCCTGCACCCAGCACAAGGAAATCACCGCCCTCGCCAAATCCCTCGGCATCCCGTGGCCGCGCAACGTCCTGCGCCACTCGTTCATTTCCTACCGCATCGCCATCTTGAAGAGCGCCGACCAGGTCGCCCTCCGCGAGCCTGTTGAAAAACCGGGACCGGGAGCGGGTATGGGTTTGATGGGGTGGAGGGATTTGGATGTGCTGGATGTTGTCGCGGGTGTCCCCGTGCGGGCGGTGGCCCTTTTTCCACATGGCAGCGTTGCGCCTCAGTCGAAGGTCACCGACCTTCTCCTTCGTTGCGCCTCGCCCTGAGAAAAAATGACTCGCCGCGCTCCCAGTCCGGATTTTTCATCAGGCTCCTGAGCCGGCAATTCCCCCGCCATAATCTTCCGGCACTACCGGGAACTCACCACAGAGGAGACGGCGAGAGAGTGGTTCGGGATTGGGAGGTGAGAAAGGCGACGATGGCGACGGAGTGACGGCTTTAATTCCTCGCGCCGCCAGAACGCGGCGATGCGCAAACCCGAGGAACTCTGCGTTGCCCGCAGACCAACCCAGCCCAGCCCAGCCCAGCCCAGCCCAGCCCAGCCCAGCCCAGCCCATCCCAGCCCAGCCCAGCCCAGCCCAGCCCATCCCAGCCCATCCCAGCCCAGCCCAGCCCAGCCCAGCCCAGCCCAACGCGCGGACCGATCGGAAACAGTGGACTGAATCATGCAGCCATATCATCAGCGAGAAACCCGCATCAGCACCCAGCGCATTCACAGAGCATGCAGACGGGAGGCTCGTTTGTCACGCGGAAGGTCGCGATTCGATGCGCCCACGCCTGACTTTGCGAGGCGAGCGATGGACTCACGACAGCACGACAGACGTGACCAAGCCAACTGAGCGGCGCGGAATCGCCTAGGTATGGGAGCGGCCACAGCACTCCGCCAAGCACGCCAGACGCTCCCCTGATACCAGACCTGCTGAGCTCAGCCACGCGGGGTTGTAGGCGGCGAATCGGGAGTTGGCGGCTGAGGCTTAGTTTCGGGGAAGAGCTTACTCACGAGGCGGTTGACCATTCTCGAAAGGATTCTCTCCTCGAAAAAGCCTGCTGCCACGACGACCGCAAGACTCATGGCGATCTTGATTGCCCAGTGCAGGTCAAGAACGCTCCAAATCGGCCAAATGGCCGCTGCTGAGATTACACCGAAGGCGATGAGGTTAGCTAAAACGAACTTCATTAGTTGCCTCCTCCTATTGGTAATGGATCACGGAAGACGCGAGTCTGAGGCGGCAGCCAATGCGTCACACTCGGCTGAGTCGTCTGTATTGGAATACGGACATTAGCTCCCTTTCCGCCAAGGCCCCAGCCCACGAATGGCACGTTTTTGGTAACCCAGCTCGGCATTGGAGTTGTTCCGGTGTAGACACCCGGACCAGCCACCCCTGATGTCGAAGGATTGATGAAGCCGTCGTCCAAAATACCTCTGCCTCCTTTGGGCGTCGTGAAGTGGAAGACGTAGCCGTCTGCATTTCCAGCGTTGAAGCTTCTGATCTGAGTGAAAGCCTCACTACGACTCAAGCCTTGAGCTTGAAGTGCCTCAACTTCCAGTCTGGTGCTTTGGAAGAAGCTCGCTGGCGTCTTTGCAACCCCGCCTCCCTCCTTCGCCAGCACGGAAGACGCTTCCTCGATCGACTCCCGGACCCCGGTGGCCGTAGCAGTTGCGGCATCGTCGGCGTGGCTCAGTGCACCGACCGCCTCGTCGAGTTGGCCCGCATGGCGCTTCACCGCGGCCATGCCCTTCCCGGCCGCCTTGAACACCCTTCCTCCGAATGCCTCCAGCATGGCTTCGTTACCGGCTCCCCTGAGGTCTCCTTTGAGCAGTTTTTCGGCTGCCCCGTCCATCGGGCTGAGCATCCCGAGCGCCTCCTGACTCCCGTGCATGATGCCTCCGGAAACCGTGCGCCCGGCTTCCATGGCCGACTCGAAGCCCCGGCTATTGGAAAGCTGCTCCACCGCACTCTGCGGCAGCGCATCGATCACAGCGCTCACGAAACTCTCTGCCGCAGGCCTGATGACGTGCTCGTTGATCCGCTTCACCAGCGCCCCGACAAACAACCCCTCCGGATCCCAGTGCGTCCACGGGTTCTGCCTGACGTAGCAGTACACATTCGGCCCGTCCACCAAACCAAGCGGATCCCGGCTGATGAACGTGCCCGTCTCCATGTCCCGGTAGCGGAACCCTTCGTTGAGCAGGCCCGTCGGGTCTTCTTCCTTCGTGTTGGCGCGATGCCGCTCGACATTCGTTCCCGTTTCCGCGGTGCGGCGACCATCCGCCTGATAGGAAGCCGCCCATGTCGTCGTGCCGTCGATGTCCGACTGCGCCACCACGTCTCCCCGACCATTGTAGCGATTGAACTTCGGCAGCCCGTTACGAAGCGAATAAAGCAGGCCCTTCGTGCCCCCGCCGAGGTCAGGGCCGCGCACGTGCTGCACAGTGGCTGCTGGCGGAACCGTCCACGCCGATCCCGCCGCCGCTGTGCACGTGTATTTAGCCGACCTGTCACCGCAGTCACTCCGCGCCACTGCAGCGCCACCCTGAAACCAATTCACCAACGGCCCTCCATCCACCAAACCCGCAGCATTCTGAACCTCCAGAACCGCCCCCAGAACCGCCCGCTCTGAGTCAACCCGCAACGCCTCCACCCCCTTCGCCACCGTCTCCGCCTTCCCAACCCTCTCGCTCACCACCGCCCGCCCCGTCACCACAACCGCCCGCGCCTCACCACCCATCACGGCAGCAAGGATCACGAACAGCATCAGCACCCAGCGCATGGACAGAGCATGCAGACGGAGCGGTACATTGTCACGCGGAAGGTGGCGATTCGATGCACCAAAGCCTGACTTTGCGAGCCGAGCGGTGGACTCCCGACGGCACACAGGACGTCATCGAGCCGAGGCGGGGGGCTTTGTGCTGCAGCGCCATAGGCATGGCAGCGGCCAAACAACTCCCGACAAGCACGCAGGACGTGCCCCGCTGCCATACCTACGAACTCAGGCACGCTGGGGTGGTGTTGACGCAGCGGAAGGAGGTAAAAGGCAGTGGCCGAATGCCCCTTCATGATGGAAGACTGTCAGGGTTCTTGACTTTCTTGCAAGAAAAAGAACGTCCCCATCGAAAAGCATTTCACGATTGTAGCCATGGATGAAGTCTTGGAGTTCCTCAGCAGCGCACTCGAAATCAGGGAGACCGTAGCGTGAACAGGCAGGACTGTGAATAACTATTTGGCCTTCATGGAAATGCCAATAATGATCGAAGACAACAGCTGCCAGAGCATCATCATCCGGATCACTTTCGAACAAGTCTGCTATAGAAGTGAGCTTCAACTGAATCCCCACTGATGAAAGGGATTCAAGGACCGCATCTGCTGTTAGATGGAAAGCGTCCGCAATCGAACAACTCGCAGGGACTAATTCATGTAAATATTCAAGCAGCTTGCTCATTCTTTGCCCTCCACAAACCATTTTTCTTTCACTCTCATCCCACCCTTGTTTCCTTTAGTGGGATCGAACTCCGACACTTTCAAATGAGGCCCCTCAGGCGGGTTACTATGTCCTGGCGACAATTCAATTTCAGCTGAGCCGTCTTTTTTTCGCCAAACATCCGGTTTGCGCTCGGCCCATTCGCTACCGTCCATTCGGCGAACCGCTTCATTCACTAAATCATCCTCAGATTTTACAAATGTTCGCGTGACGTCGCCCCCTGCGCTGTTCTGGACTGTCCTCTTTGCGGCCCCAACAGTCCCAGCCCCGGGAAGCTCCAGCGGGTTTGCTTCAGCAGCATTGTAAGCCCCCGGCAGAGCACCACCGCCCCCCATATCAACATCCGGCGTTTTGTTATGCACCAGAACACCGCTTTCCCCCACAAGGTACGTGCGCTCGAGCGACACTCCGAGGTTGTAGACTGTGGCCGACCGATACTCACGTGTGATTCCCGTGATGGCCTGTGGCCCGTTGCTTGTCCACGTCACATCTCCGAGCCGAAGGTCGGCAGCATCCACCCATCGCGCTCCCGAGCGGCCTACCAGTGAAGCGTCAGACCCAGCGTCCACCGAATTCGGACGGGACGCCAACCCCTCCCCGGCCAGAACCCGGAACGGATGGTTTTTAGTGCTCGTGACACACTCTCCCCCGCTGAGTGTGATTGTCACGAATTCGCCCGTGTATTCGT
>Ga0315904_10001136_pt1 | contig 41974 bp, 34 predicted proteins | sample LakEriMetagenome_6_FD_203529 | JGI IMG/M metagenome (GOLD analysis project Ga0315904, IMG submission 203529) | Freshwater fungal communities from buoy surface, Lake Erie, Ohio, United States - Buoy 12 MA120 | ecosystem: Environmental > Aquatic > Freshwater > Lake | place: USA: Lake Erie, Ohio... | reverse complement strand
ACGGTTCGGGTTACTAGCAGACACCACCGATTGCCGCCGGCCATCGGACCAGTAACCCGACGCGTAAGCGAGGAAGCATCGGAGTAACGCTTTATGGCATCAGCAAACGTCGACCACACCTTTCGCAGGATCGTAATTGCATATTATGTCGAGAGTGGAATAAGATGCTGGGCCGTGTACTGTCGCTCCCTCCCTCACGGTTCGGGTTACTAGCATACACCACCGATTGCCGCCGGCCATCGGACCAGTAACCCGACGCGTAAGCGAGGAAGCATCGGAGTAACGCTCAATGGCATCAGCCAACGTCGCCCACACCTTTCGCAGGATCGGTTCTACCTATCATGTCGAGAGTGGAATAAAATGCTGGGCCTTGTACTGACGCTTCCTCCCTTACGGTTCGGGTTACTTACTGAGGTTACTTCTCTGACTTATAACAAAAAACCGAAGCCAATCGTTGGTGCGATTGGCTTCGGTTATCTTCAGTCGAATGCCTCGTTCCGGATAATCATTCCCGGAGAGATCGTTGTGGAGAGACGATCTCGCGAGAATAAACGTTCCAACTCTTTTCTTTCTTGTCCTTCCAAACGGTTACACCAAGAATTGTCACCTTGGTTTTCAGGACTGCACCCACATCGGCTGAAACCTCAGCGGATAGATAGGAATTGAAACTACCTCGTTGTACGGAATTCGAAGTCACATAGAGAATTGCCCCATTCCGCAGAGCATCCGGCTTAGCATTCAGCGATCCGACAACGATTCGCAACGTTCCCTGAGCGAACGCACCGGCTTTCACGTCAGCGCTGACCAAGCTCCATCGCTCGATTCCGATCACCGCAACGTTTCCGGTAAGGAGTGCTTCGAGCCTCAGTTTGACGCTCGCTGAGGTGCCTTCCAGGAATCCGTAGCCCCTTGAATCAGCGGCAAATACACCTGCAAGCGTTACAGACACGCCCAGATTAACCTCGGTACCGACTGATCCAGTGACCAGACCGCCAAAGAAAGCGCCCGTAGCGATTGGTACCTTGGCCAAGACCGTGCTAAATCCTTTTGAGATATTGAACTTAGCGCCCACGATGGAGGTCACTCCGCCTTCGGCGTACCGAAGCAACTCGGAATCCGAACCAGCGCCGACCATCCAACTCTCAGACCTAAGCGCATCGGCTAGAATCTGATCGTCGGTCTTGGCCTTCGAGGAAGAGAATAGGTCCACGAGAATCGGATAATCGCCGATCGCTTTGGCGACATCGACCCCAGGGATCTTCATCTTCTCAAGCTGGGTCATTCGATTTCCGAGCCAATCGGCAGCCTTCGAATTCACCGGCAGTGCGTTTCGCACCGAAGCACCAACGAGCTCAGCTCTCGTCAAACCGGATAGCTTATTTCCGCTTTCCCGTCCGTCCTGAGCCAATAGAGTTAGCGAGTAATCGACTCCTCGTGTTGGCCCCGACTCCACTTTGACATTCGCCGTACCTGAGCTTCGCCAATCGCTAGCAACGACCCGGGTAATTGCATTTCTGTTCAGACCTAGCCGATAGGAGCCTGAGATCGACACATCCGCAGCGATGGTAGCCAAATCGATATCATCGATCTTGGTACGAGCGTTGTAGTTTTGTCGTATATTGAATCGCTCGACAAGATTCCCTTTGTCGAGCGAAATCGACACGCTCCCGGAGTAGCTTCCGGGCATCGAGGTCTTCCGCAGGAAGCTATGGTCCTGGCGTTGAGTATCCAAGTTACCAGAGACCTGAACCGTCATCGCCCTGCCGGTTCGAATGACAGCCGCCTCAGCGTCACGAACTCGACTATTGCTCCGAACCACATCTAAACTTGCTGCCGTATCGACCGCGCACAACTCTCGTTTGTCCAAAGTCTCACAGAGCAAAGAACGGAATTCACGATTTTTCTTGTTTTTTGCTTCCTTGGAAGCCTTACCAAATAAATTAAACATCTTTCCAACCCTCATAGAAGAAACTGTAAACAGACTGCGCGAGTGGTCACACGACCGGTGACACCCACTCTCGCAGTCACCGAAGAGACCAAGTCCGCGAGAAACGCGGAGTTGACCTGTTAGCCAAAAAAAATCAATTTTTTTCGACGATCAACATCCTCATGGTTCGGAGCTCCAATAAGGCCTCCGACCTCAAGTCATTCTGGAAAAATCGGTGTTACCCAGCCACCAGAAAGCCACAGATAATCAGCAAACTCATGGAGACCGCAGCGACCATGATTTTGTGAAGCGAAAGCTTCGCTTCAGCAGCTACGAAAGGTGGTACTTCATCCGACCTTGGAACGTAGGTGATGTAATACGTCCTTTCGAAACAACTCCCTTCTTCCTCGCGAACCACACGTTGGTAATTCGCATCAAGCCAATCATCAAATGATGGATTCATGATCCCGCAACTCCCGCTGATCAGTTAAAGAAGACCAAGCCTTCGATCTCCGACTACCGGATGCTGCTTGGTTACAAACGATCAACGCCGCATGAAGTCAAAGTTTGTGGTGTTAGTCACTCGATGATCGAAATTTTTTGAGAATTGTTTCCCGGGATAGAGAAGTCCTGCAGTGACATCACGTCGGGCGTCGGGATGTGCCTTGGATCATCCAGTGATCAAGCTACTACGTCGTTGAGCAGGTAGAAGTATTCCCGGAAGTGGCGGACGAGCCCGCGGGGTAGCCATACACGACCAACCATCGCGTCAGAAGATTCGGAGGGGCTCTTATTAGGCAAAGGAGATAGTTTCACGACTGCGACGAAGACCGGTACAGACAGACCTATGCCTAAGCCCAACTGGGAACGGGCGCGCTGCAAGACCTCGAGAGTAATTTCCTCCCGATGTTTTCCAATGTAAACAACTTCAGCCAGTGCGCTGAATGAATCGCAAGTGATTGTGATTGTGTGACCGTTCTCTTCGTCCCGCCATATTTCGGATTCAATCAGCTTACTCATGGTAGATGCGTCCTTATAGGTTGATGTATTGGCACGCTTCGGAAACGTGGTCCACTCGATAGAAGTCCTAGGAATTTGCCTTTTTGCGGTTTCATCAAGAAACCGCAGCCTAAACCCGCAAAACTTCGCGGATCGTTGCCTTTATCCCTTGAGTAGCAAGATTCGTTTACAGTCAGAAAATCAGGGGAGATCCATCATGCGTACACCGATCGATTTACCGTTCGATGGGCCGGACGACAATTTGCAACCCAAACAAAACTCAACTGAGCATATCGAATTGCTTTTTCCGAGTTCGTTGAAAATCGCCTCACCCACTTGTCACTGGGTGCACCAGGGGCCTTTGGGGAATAGCCGGTTAGCGAATCGACGCGAAATCGCAAATCTCACGAGGGAAGCTGACAATGACTTGGAGAATTATGTCCGACTTTTTCAAGCCTACGCGATCGCCCACGAAGGTGATCGGAGTTCGATTGTCGATGTCCATGGACTTCCGATCCCATTGGGAAACAAATCGCCAAACCTATTGTTTTTTGGTCGTTCTGGGAGTGGTAAAACACAGAAAGGAACACTAGCGGCAGGCTTTCATGCGATTCGTCAAGGATGGTCGATCGTTTACGTCAACATCAAGGGGATGAAGCAAACGCGAATTCTTAAAAAGTTCGCCGAGCGTTTTGGGCGACTCGATGAGGTTGTCGTGCTATCGCCTAGCCATCCGGAGCGAAGTGTAGGGTGCACACTGATGGAAGGTGGCGAGAAGCTGATAAGCTGCAAGGAAGTAGCAGCAGCCTGTGTGTCCAGCGCTGCTCGCAACTCTCGAAATGGCGAAGGAGCTTGGGCTTACAATCAAACCGAAGAGTGGATTCAGCATTCGATTCATGCCGTGTGCCTGTCCCTGCCACCTGAGGAAAGGAACCTTTTGGCTGTTCGAGATGTCGTCCTATCGGGAGCATACGAAGAGTTTTCCAGGGCACATCCAACGAATAAGGTTTTAAGGCGGTTTGCCGAGTCGTGGCGATCTGGCAATCAGAACACAAATACCATTTCATCGACGATTGCAGAGAGCACTGCATTTATCGATGACACACCCGAGTTCTTGTCTACAGATGAATTTCGATTTTCAAGGTTTGCCGATGAGGGAGGTATCTTGATCCTCGAGATCGACCAAGCGGACATCGCGAACCTGCGCCCGCTAGTGACCATTATCCTGTCCCGATTGCAATCTAGTTTGCAGAGAAAAGCGTGTGAATCGGTATCGGGCAAGATCCCTCACAAAACGGTTGTGATCATCGATGAATTGATGGCATCCGGAGCAATTCCAGGATTAGCGGAATGCTTGCACACCTGCCGGGAACAGAATTTCTCGTTTGTCGCTGGCGCACAGGCGATTGGACAAATTGCCCAAATTTATGGTGTACATGCCGAGGGTGTACTCGATGGTTTCCAATCCCAAATCGCGCTCGGGGAGGGTTTGGATATGCCGACAGCAGCTCACTTTAGCCGCAGGTCTGGCGAAGCGACTGTCGCGATACCCAGTTTCCAAGAAATAGCAACCGACGAGGACGTTGCGCAATCAGGACGAAACTGGCAATTGATATCGCGTCCACCTCTTTTACCATCGGATATCTATAACGCATCAGCTCATCCACAGTTCGGCATGCCAGCTACGGTTTTGCTTGGCGATGGTACGCCGATGTTCCAAGCATACTTGACACCTGCCTACGAGGAAGGTTGTGTAAATCGATGGATGGAAGAGGCGCTTAGAGAGCCACTGGAAACCGATCTCCGGAAAACTCCGCTTCGTTCCGGAAGTCGAATTGATAACAAACAGGTTCACGTATTTACAGATCCTACAGGTTGGTCAAGCCAACAGATCCTCGATAAAGTGAAGGATTTGCGGATGCGGGCCGGATTCAAAACCGCAGACCTAGTGGTCAGGAAGTGGTGGGAGGAATTTGAACGAATGAACCACAAGAAGCCGACACTTGTTCTGCGATTGCTAGAAGAACTTTTATACCGGAAAGCGACCATCGTCGAGTTCTTCAGCGCTTTCAACGAATCTGGATCGACGGATATCCCTACGGTCTTGATTTACTTGGACTATGTTCGTAGCAAGTCTGCTGCTGATAAGCGACAATCGTAGGGTTGACTTTCAGCGCACGATTGTTTTGAGGGAAAAATACCGAGTTCTGACGCCAAGCCTCGGCGGGCTCCGAATCTGATTCAGGTGGATGGGAATTGCTTTGGGGGAGCCAGTTCCCATCGCCGCTTGGGCTAGCCGGATCGGCCGCTAGCGATCAAGCGAGTGGCGGCACGCCGTATTTTGGTCTTGGTGACCCCAGCGTGTGTGCCTTGCTCGCGTGACGCTTCCTCAAGCAACTGATCAACAGTCAGTGGCTCAAGTTTGCGGAGCTTGATGTATCCGGCGACCCATTTGCGGACATCTTGAGCAGGTTTCCCCACCAAAGAACGTTCCACGAGGACCTCCTTCGTGACAATGCGCTTTCCAACCCCCATCCGGAACAACCCGTCGGGTATTGAGCGGAAATCGATGCGTCACGAAAAGGTCAATGACCCACAATGCACCTGAGAAAATAAAAAGAGAGAACCCTGCAAAATTGAAACATGGAGCCAATACACTTGGCCCCAGCTATCTCCAAGGACATCCACTAAGACGATTCGGTTCGATCGAAGTCACAAAACGACCGAAAAAAGTCCGCATTGAGTGTCAGGTAGTTGATTCCAGAACTTCATTCGAATCGACTCAGATCGTGCAATCGAAGTGTACGGCACCGCTCGTCCATCTCCTGGTCGGCTTGGCTATGCAACAGACACCTGAGCTTGGAAGCAGCAAGGCAGCGGCAAAAGTGTTAGCTCGAGCTTCGGGGACGCAGCGTCGAATTGCCGTGTCCGATTTTTATTTCAAGCCTTGGGTGAGATCGTTCAGATCCTGAGGAAGGATGTCGTGGCGGGTCAGTTGATTTCGTTGTTTCGCGTTTAATAGAGGGGAGATGCCGACAAGTTGCTGTGACCAGCCCTGGTATTTCGGCATCGTTTGCAGGAAACGTGCGACATGCTGCTTGAAATGATTCACATCGGAGAGGAGCTTCTCGGGCGAACGCTTGCAGGAACCAAATCGAATAGTTTCGGTGGTCTCATTGATGGCAACCAAGTCAAGTTCAGTATCAGCTTTATCCCAGAAGCCTTGGATTCGATGGGTGATGGGGAAATCGCCGATCCCGCTGCGACTTCGTTCTTCATAAAGTTGGGCCGCCAGTTTCTCCAAGGAACCGCCTTCGACATCCGCCAGACGCTGATCAGCTTCATCGACGAGTTCCTGAAGTGGCCGAAAAGCGATCGCGGAAACCGGATTTGCCAGTGCCGCGAGCCATGAACGGAGGAAATTGTCGGTGACATAGTAGCGACTGCGTTTTGCTTCCGGTCTGGCGAACACGGGCAGCTTGCGTTCGATGAGCCCATATCTCTCGATAAGAACCTTCAGGTAGCCGGCTGGTTGCTCTTGATCTCTTGTATGGCCCGCTGGATAAGCGTCGTCTTACCGATTCGTCGGCGCCCCGTCACTTTGGCGAAGAACCAGCGTTCACGGTCGAGCATCCGCTCTAAATCCGCAAGCTGTTCTTTGCGACCGTAAAACTTCCAGTCTGCCATGCCAAACACCTGAGATAAAGCCGCTTTACCAAAATAAGATAAAGGCATTTTATCTTAGCGCGGATCGAATCGCAAGTCCTTTCATATCATCAGGTTAAGGTGTTAACCTCTCCCGGTGTGAGGCCGAATTGTCGCTCGATTGCATCGAAAGTGGTCCGATCTTCCCAGGCCATCTGAATCACCCGATCCATGTCGGCGGGCGAAAGCGAATCTGTGGGTGGACGATGTCGAGCAGATGGCAGAATCTTCGGTCGTCCGCTGCGACGGATCCTCTGCGGACATACCGAAGAAGTCGCAAAGGAGCATTATCGGAAGGTCGGCCAAGGAGATCTCGATCAGACAATGGAGAAACTGTCGAAGATCCATTCCGAGAAATTAGCCATAAAGGTAGCCATAAAGGACGACTCGCAGGGGCTTGAATCGTCCCTTACTGTCTCGACGACTTGCGACGATGAAACGAAAAAACCCAAGGAATCCCTTGGGTTTGTCGCGATCTGTCGGCTTCTGTCTGAAGCTGGCTTACTGTCTAGAATGGGCGAAGAGGGACTCGAACCCCCGACATCCACTTTGTAAGAGTGGCGCTCTAACCAACTGAGCTATTCGCCCTTATCTGTTTTCCACTGAAGCTTTCAAGCTCCAACGGATCTAAATACCGTGGAGCCGAATCCGACGATTCCGACGCTCAGCCCGTTGCTTGCTCCGTCGCTTGATCTCACTGGGCTTCTCGTAAAACTCCCGTCGTCGCATCTCCTTCTTCAATCCGCTTCGCTCTACCAACTTGCGGAACCTACGTACCGCATCCTGTATCGTCTCCCGATCGCGGACTTGCAACTTAACCATGCATCTCTCTCCAGTCAGACCTTTTTACGCTCGCTTCGGTTCGCGAAACTGCTTATGCCTCGAAAAACTCTTGTACTCATCACCATAAAATCAGCCATCTCGCCAAATCCCTCGGCTCGCGACTCCCCTGTATCGTCAATTCAGGGGCCAAAATTGTAGCTTATCCTGCACGATAAGTCTAGTGGAGGCTGAAGGCTTGAGGCGAAAGGCTTAAGAGGAGCAGCCAAGACGGCGACCGGCGGTCGTGTGGCAAACGGTTGGGGACAACCGTTTTACACTGGGAAACGTGGGCGCATGGATTTTTGGAGGATTACTTCAAAGCAGTGGTTTTCGGAGAAATTAGCCACTCAGGCAGTGATTTCGGAGAAATCACCGACACTGGGGGAGGGAACTTTTTCGAACCTGAAGGGTTTAGATGGATTGCGTGATGGAAATATTTTCAGTCCCGGGAATCCTAACACTTTTTCCACTCCCCTACTTTTTCAGAATTCCCAGTAATCGCCCTAGCGATTTTTACCAAAATGGGCGATTTTATCCCTATCGATCAACCCATTGAACCTTCACTGGCCACGCCCCCTACAATCTAAGCGACGAACACCGGACATCTCCCACCTCCCCAACCAAATCAATACAGTCCGATCATGACAAGAATGCTAGCTACCAAAACCCGCTCCCACTTGGCCGCCCGCCGCGCACGCAAAGGGGTCATTCGAAACACGATCCTGACACTACTGGCCATTTCGGGTCTCTCTGCGGGAGGTTACTACTGGGCCATGAATCGCCCCGGTAGCAACCTTGAAAGCTCCTCAGAGCCGATGCTCCATTCGGTCTCCGAAGGACCATTCGACCATATCGTCTTGGAACAAGGCGAAATCGAGTCGTCGAGCAACAACGAAGTCAAATGCGAAGTCAAAGGTCGAGGTGGTAGCGGTACTCCTATCCTTTCGGTAATTCCCGAAGGAACCATGGTCAAAAAGGGAGACACCCTTTGCCAACTCGACTCGTCGGCTCTCGAACAAGAAGCCAAGAACCAACGCATCGTCGTTAGCTCGGCTGAATCGGCTGTGATCAGCTCAGAGGCCGCTGTCAACAAAGCGGTCATCGCCCGCCAAGAATACCTCGACGGCACGTTCCTTACCGAACGCCAAAAAATTGTCAGCGAAATCGCCGTGGCCCAGCAGTCGCTAAGAAAAGCCGAACTGTCACTCGAAAGCGCTGAACGACTGGCTGCCAAAGGCACCTTGAAACCACTGCAAATCGAAGCAGAACAGTTCTCGGTCGAGAACGCAAAGAGCACCCTCGAATCAGCCGAAGCTCGTTTAAAAGTCCTCGACGAGCTGACCAAAGCCAAAATGCTTGTTCAGTACGATGCCGATATCGAAACGACAAAAGCGAAGCTCGAATCGGATAAAAACACACTCGTCGAAGAAAAAGCAAAACTCGAAGAGATCCAAAACCAAACCAAGTCCTGCACGATCAAAGCTCCCGCCGATGGACAAGTCGTCTATGCAAACAAGAGCTCTGGGCGCGGTGGCAGTGAGTTCATCGTCGAACCTGGCGCTCTTGTTCGCGAACAACAAACGATCTTCTTGCTTCCTGACCCAAGCCGCATGCAAGTCAAAGCGAAAATCAATGAATCACGCATCAGCCTCATCCGCGAAGGAATGCCGGTTAAAATCCGGGTCAATGCCGCTGAAAATGAACTGCTCGGACGTGTGATCAAAGTCAACAAGTACGCCGAGCCTGGCAACTGGTGGGGATCCAACGTCAAAGAATACGCGACGTTCATCCAAATCGTTGAACCACCTGAAACCATCCGAACCGGTATGACCGCCGAAGTCCGTATCTTCGTCGAACAAATCGATAGTGCGGTTCAAATCCCCGTGCACGCTGTCTACGAAACGAAACGTCATCACTTTGTCCTGCTTAACGAAGGTGGAAAGTGGTCAACTCGCGAAATCAAAATCGGAGCCACCAACGACAAATTCGTAACGGTCAAAGATGGTGTAAGCGCCAACGATAACGTGGTGCTCGACCCTCGAAACCACCTGGATAAAATGGACATCCCCGAAATCAAAGAAGAGGATGACCGCTCGAAACTCGTCGCAATGTCGAACCAACCTTTACCGAAGCCTGCAGGGGGTGTTGTTGCACCTGGTGCAGGTGGACCTGGGGCAAATGGAGCGCCTGGTGCTGCGGGTGCCGGAGCTCGTCCCGGCGGTCAAGCAGGCGGCGGTATGAATGCAGATAGCCTCGCGGGGATGATCATGCAACGCATGGACACCAACAGCGATGGTAGCCTTTCCCAGGAAGAGGCTTCGGCCGAGGAGAGGATGAAAACCGCATTCGCCGAGTACGACGCTAATAAGGACGGCAAAGTCGATCGCGGTGAGCTAGCCGCCGCGATGAAAAAACGCATGGCTGCCATGGGTGGCGGTGCCGGTGGGCCCGGAGGTGGCGGCGCAGGTGGCGGTGGTGCTGGTCGAGGACCCGGTGCGCCAGCGAATTGAGGCGATAGGCGTTAGGCGTTAGGCGATAGGCATTAGGCGATAGGCAATCACGAATCATTGATCACTAGCGACAAGTTACTCATGCACAGCGATTTTAAGACCGATGGATACGCTTGTCGGGTCGTTGACCTGAAGAAAGAGTACGTACTCAAAAGCGAAACAGTACGGGCTCTGCGCGGCGTGACCTTTGATGTGCCGATCGGTGACTATGTCGCGATCATGGGGCCATCTGGCTCGGGAAAAAGTACCCTGCTGAACTTGCTAGGCTGCTTGGACAAACCCACCTCAGGTCACTTGTGGCTAGGGGACGACGATGTGGCCAAAATGTCTGATGATCAACTTGCGGATGTTCGCTCGCAGCGAATCGGATTCGTCTTTCAAGCATACAACTTGATCCAACAACTTACGGTCGTCGAAAACATCCAAGTTCCGTTGTTCTATCAAGGCAAGCCACTTACGGCGGCCCAGAAATCTCGCAGTATCGAACTGGCCAAAATGGTCGGCCTGGGCGAACGGCTCGATCACCGACCAACTCAGCTTTCGGGCGGTCAACAGCAACGCGTTGCCATCGCCCGATCACTGGTCAATGACCCTTATTTTATTCTCGCTGACGAACCGACCGGGAACTTGGACTCTCGGACCACCGAGGAGATTTTGCAAACCTTCGAAAGGCTCAATAACGAAGGCCGAACGATCATCTTGGTCACTCACGAAGATGAGGTTTCCAAGCGGGCCAAGAGGGTCGTACGATTGAAGGATGGTCGGTTGCAATGGGATAAGATCAACACGCAAGAGGTTCGCGACGAAGCGGCCCGCTACGCGATCGAAAACATGCCGGTGGAAGTCTAATCGCACACGCTTGGAGCTTGGAGTAGCTTTGCTATGGGAATTCTACTTGGTACTATCGGACTCGGGATCAAAAGCCTGTGGCTTCACCCAATGCGCTCGATCCTCACGGTCCTGGGGATCTTCATCGGTGTGGCAAGCGTCATCTGGTTGCTTGCGATTTCCAAAGGAATTGGCGACGAAGCCCAAAGGCAAATCGAGAGCCTGGGGGCCGATACGATCATGATCCGCACGGTCAAGCCACCGAGTGAGAAGATGTCCAGTCAAGGTTTGACCCCCTATGGCCTATTGCGCGAAGAGTTCGACATGCTCGTGGCGACGGTGCCAACGGTCAAAAGCGCGATTCCGATTCGGGAGATGCGACGCCAGTTTCAGTTTAAGAACCGCAAGCTCGATGGTCGGTTGGTCGGTTGCACACCTGAGTATGCCGACGTCACGAAACTCGAACTTGCATCGGGACACTTCCTGACCGATGCTGAGAACTTTGCTCGCGATTGCCATTGCGTATTATCGGCCAAGGTTGCAGAGCGACTTTTCCCCTATGAAGATCCGGTTGGTCAACGGATTTACATGCCGGAGAATCAAGATTTTTATCTGATCGTTGGAGTTCTAAAGCCCAAGGGAGCCACTGCAGCCATCGGTGGTTCGATGGCGGCCCAAGATTTTTCGAATGATGTCTATATTCCTATTCAGACCCTTCAGCAGCGTATCGGCGATACGATCATGACGATGCGATCTGGATCTCGCGAAGGAGAGATCATCGAACTCAATCAGATCACTTTGCGTTGTAGCGATGTCGCGGATGTCAAGAAGACGGCTGAGCTCGTTCAGGCCGCTTTATCGAGCCACGAAAAGATGGAAGACATCGCGGTAGTCGTTCCGCTGGAGTTGCTCGAGCAAGCCCGAACGACACGGGCGATGTTCATGCTCTTTATGGGTATGATCGCAGCGATCTCGCTGTTGGTCGGTGGGATTGGGATTATGAACATCATGCTCGCGACGGTCACCGAGCGAACCCGGGAGATCGGTATTCGACGGGCACTCGGGGCCAAACGTCGGGACATTGTTCGGCAGTTCTTGGTCGAGACCAGCGTGCTGAGTCTCACGGGTGGCGTGTTAGGAATTTTGTTTGGACTGTTTTGTAGTCCAGCCGTCGACCTAGCGAGAGAGCTGGCGACAACTTGGTTCCCTAAGCAGATGGCGGATTTGCCGGAAGTCGTTCGAGTGGTCAAGCCATCGATTGTTCCCGAGAGTATCCCAGGTGCATTCTTTATATCGCTGGCCGTCGGTTTGATCTTCGGGATCTATCCCGCGACGCGTGCGGCCAAGATGAATCCCATCGAAGCACTACGGCACGAGTAGTGATCGGCGATTGATACAATCGTTGGCCAATCTACTTATCGGATGGATGGATCTGCTCGACTAGGCTGATGATACGCCCATCGGCCAGTTGGGTTTCGATCCGCTTACCGACTTGAACCCCAGAGGTACGAGAAATGATCTCGCCATCTTTGGTATCCATGGTAAGCGAATAGCCGCGAGCAAGCGTCTTGAGAGGGCTGATCGTTTCTAGGCGGCTTGCGAGTTTATCGAACTCGAAGTGTTTCTTTTCAATCTGCCGATCGATTCCTTCGCGGAGTCGGTGGTCATTCTCGTCGAGTTTCTGCACAAGCACATCGAGCATCCTTTCGGGTTGCTCGATCACTGGACGGCGAATCAATCCGGAGAGACGTGACTCGATCTCTCTGAGTTTGCTTGCTAGGATCGATGACAATCGCAACTGCGAAGACTGCAATGTTTCCAGAATTTCTTCGCGATTCGGAGCGATTCGCTCAGCTGCCTCCGACGGAGTCAGCGCCCTGACATCGGCGACCAAATCGCACAAGGTCACATCGATTTCGTGGCCGACGGCAGAAACGACTGGGATGTTTGAACCCGCAACGGCCCGAACGACGATCTCCTCGTTGAAAGCCCATAGATCTTCGATAGATCCGCCGCCTCGACCGACGACCAAAACATCCAGCGGCGGTTGAATTCGATTGGCAGACGCGATCCCTTGTGCAATCTCCTCGGCAGCACCCGCCCCCTGAACTTTGGCCGGTATGACAAGCACATTCATTTGAGGCCAACGCCTTCGAAGCACTTCGAGGAAATCATGGATCGCTGCCCCTTGGGGGCTAGTTACAAAGCCTATACGATTGGGAAAACGGGGTAGGGGGCGTTTGCGATCTTGAAGGAAAAGGCCTTCGGCAGCGAGTTTCGCATGCAGTTTGCGAAACGCCAATTGCAATGGGCCTAGACCTTGCGGTTCAAGCTTTTGCAAGACAACTTGATAGGTTCCCCTCGGGCCATAAACATCCAACTTGCCCATCCCTAGCACGGCCATTCCTTCCTTGATATCGAATTTGCATCGTTCCCAACTCGATCGCCAGATGACTGCACCTATTTGGCTGTTAGCATCCTTGATCGTTAGATAGACGTGCCCCGATGTGGCTTGGGTGACGTTGCTTACTTCGCCTGCGATCCAAAAACTAGAGATGTTTTGATCGAGTGTGCGTTTGATCCAAGCAGTCAATTGGGAAACCGACAAAGGGGTCTCGTCAGACATTCCTGGAGCGTTTTGAGAGCCCTCGTTTGCGTTTGGTTTCTTCGCCGACGATTTCTTATTGGGCGAAAAAAACTCATCCGCATCCTCCCCAAAAAGGAATCCTGTCATTGATCGTTCCTAACTCTCATTTTGGTTGCAGTGTCGCAATCTTTACCGTGTGAACGTTGACTCCACTGCTCGCATTGTATCGGGTTATTCAGAAAATTTGGTGGGTAAAAGCGCAGCTTTTTCGTACACAGCTTCGCGGTACTCATGCTCGTGCTCGGTTGATGGGAACTCCTGTGCAGAATGGAGTTGACGTTCCTAAGCATTCGCATGATTGCGTGTGCTTAAGTCTTTTCGAGCACGAGCACGATCATTCCCGAAGATCCCATATTTTTTCGACCATTAATCCTTACTCACTTTCGAGTACCACGAGTGGTCTTTGACCAATCCCGCGAATTTTTCCAGATCCGAATAGTTCTTCCTCCAAGTCGTGTACATGACCCCTTGAACCCCTGGGATTTTGGAATCGACGACTGTATCTAGCCAATCGGTGATCTGCTTGGGATCCGAATCGTAATAACCTGCCAAAATCTGTTGATGGCCTCGTTGTGAAAAGTGTTGAAGACTCTCTTGGCGTTTCCCGAAATTCCAATTGACGATTCGAACCGAATCAGGCGCATTCGATCCTCGGAGCGATCCATTCACCAAATAGTATTTTTCGACTGCATTATGGTAGGGATCAAACATATCGCTCCAAACGGCGACCGCTGGCTTAGGATTCCGCGCCAGCAATTTCTTGCTGCAGCACTGAACATTGTGGGTTAGGACCTGTCCGGGGGTTGCCTCGGGTGCAAGGCCCTTGGCAGTGGCTTGTGTCCAACCCATGACTCGGTATTCGTCGTGGGACATCATAAAATCCGAGTTTGGGAAGAGATTGGTCATCCGCTCGATCTGTTGTTCGAGCAAGTCCTCGAATTGTGCGTCGCTCGCCGTTCCGCAAACTTGCCCATCGTACACAATATGGGTATGAAAGTAGGAAACTCGCAATTTCGAACCGTCAGGCAATTGCTGCTTGAGTTGGATTGATGGGGCTTCGTGCCAAACGTCGTATTCCCCGGCGTAGGGAACATTTCCTAGTTTTGGATCTGCCCATGGTTCAAAATCGACACCCTCTTGCAGGGGTTTCCGTTTACCATCTTCAGACTCTAGTTCGATCCGAATCGGTGCTGACTTACGCCTTACCAAATTCACCGCACCGCACTCCTCGAATGTCGGTTGCCTGATCGATAAGGTTCCTCGTGTGGGACCCCAAGCTCCGATGTAGAGGGTCGCGTCGGTGTTATCCAGTGAGTTGAATGTGATGTGATGCGTGCGCCAGTCTTGGCTCGGTTCAGTTCTTAAGTTCGTGTAGTTTAGACTTTTGCCTTCTTTGGTAAGTAGTTTGATCTCGACGGGCGTTTCGAAATCTTGCGTCTTGATCTGCACAGAAACGTGATAATGCCGAAAGGGCGTAAGTCGAACCGGCTTAGAGAGCCGAACATTTCCGGAATAAGGGGGACTGGCTTGCAAAGTTTCACCATCGAGTTTGAGCGACTCATCGATGAAACCCCATTTGCGACGATCGCTCAAGGCAGGCAAAGCTTGGTTGCTATCGGCTTGTAAGCTCGCTGATCCAGATCGCACGATAAAGAGTGCATCTTGTACTGGCAAACCTTCAGCGAGGTTTGGTTCGAGCGATAGGATATCATTGGAGTATCCTACCGAACAAACGGTTGGTACAAGTTTCAATTGCAACTCGGTTGCTTTCTTTTGGATCCTCTGGACGTTTTTGAAATAACGATCGTCGAGTTGGCCTAATCGAGAGAACTTGGAATCCGCAATAAGTAGATGGGTGTACCCAGAGTTCTTGGCTCTTTGCATCAACTCTTCGATTCGCTGAACTTCGTCGGGCACCAGCAAGTTCGTTTGGCTGTAAACCCAGAGCTCTTGACCTTGGGTGCCTTTCAAGTAGGCAATAACAAGAACAATCGCAAGACACAATCTAGTATAGACTTTCGGAAGACAATTTTCGGGGCGCATAGGATCTGTGTTGAAATTTGGTGTTCCGCTTTCCCAGGTTTACAAGCCAAAGGGATCAAAAGAAATTCTCGGAGTTCACACTAAATGAACCTAGATTACGTACTGCTGGCGAATCCTGTGCATGCATTCGACAAGAGGTCGACGATTCGTATCCATGGCATAAAGTCCGCTGTTGGGAAATAGATGCTCGGAGGAATCTTCTGTTTGGCTCCAGATGATTCCGTGAACGGATGGCTTGCACAGGAGCATCTGAAGAAGTTCTAGACCATTCGGAGGAAGTGTTTTGGAACGGGATGTGGTCAGACTGTTCGTCTCATCCATATGCGTACCGAATAGATCGGGATCTGTGTCCTGATTTGCATCGAGAACGTGTGCCTTGACCTGACTGCCGGGGTATCGCCAATTCGATACCAGTGAGTCTTTAAAAAGAGCCGATGCATCGTCGTCGACCGAAAGGGGTGCAGTGAGCCTGACCAACAAAGACTTTTCAAGAAATTGCCAGTGGTCGATGAGGTCTGAGATTTCGATCAGATCGCGTGGAAGGGTTCCGTGGGGCCAGTAATGGAGGTTCAGATCAAGTCCGATACCAGCGATTTCTCGATCGTGGACTTGGATGAGACTGCGTGCGAATCGAAATGGATCGATGCTGTGATTGGCTTTCTTCATATATTCAGCGGCAGGAAGATTGATGCTGAAAATGATGGGGCTTTTATCGACGCTGCGAATCGTACCGATGATTCCTGATGCCAATCGAAAAGCTTGCTGGTCATCGAGTTCGTACTGCTCGCTAATATTGAGACTTGAGCTTGCATCCCAAAGACGCACTCGCCCCTGACATTGCTGCACGATATTTTCGACACGCGTGAAAATCAGTCGACAAAGCTGATCGAAGTTGGTCGTGGAATTCGCAAACGTAGGCGACTTGCCCATTTGGAAGGAAACCAATGGTCCTCCAATGACTTTCAAATCATTGAGTTTGGCCCATTCGAGTTGCTCAAAGACCGGATCATGCTCGGGTAATCGATTCGCACCAGCAGGTATGCGGTGAATTCCCAGATCGATGCTAACGGCATTGCAGGCAGGGCGCAAGTCTTGTGCAAACTTTTGCCAGTTGGGCACCGTCGGAAGCTGCACGCCAAAAAGTGTTTGCAGTTTTTCCTCCTGGGTAACACGCACTTGGAGGATCTGCGAGGTATAAGCTCTAGCTAGCGAGCGAGAGGCCTCGATCGCTTTATCGATCGCGGACTGCGAATAATTGCTTGAACCATTCCCCCCTCCCTCCTCGACAACCGCTTGGACGAAACTCTCAAGTGCTTGCTCGATCAGATCTTGGTAAGCGGCCGGGATCCGAAGCCCTCGGATGTGTTCCCAGTCGAAAGCTCGGCTTCGAATTCGGTGAATTGTACCCCGGGCCAATTCGAGCCGAAGCATGTAGGGTACGGCTGTACTTTTTAGGGAAGCCGTTGTCAGCACAATCGGTCCGTAGTCTTTCGTTGGCCACGGAACCGAGAATCGGCACGTGTCCTCGGAGTCGTAGTCAATGCTAAGAACTCCGTCGACCAACACATTCCTCGAGGGTTTAGGGATCCCTTCGATGGCCCCAGAGACGTAAGCAGACTCCCAAAACCTAGAATCGTACTGGGCGTGATCGGGTACCGAGAAACGAAGGATGCCCATGCGAACAGGTTTCAGGAAGGACGAGACTAGATAAGTTTCACTATCATTAGCGTTTATTTTAGCCAACTTCGATAGGATTACAACGAACTCCAACGAGGGAATCGCTAAACACCAGCCGAGACCCCTGTTGATGGAGTTTCTGTGGAACCACAGGCTTGAAAAAGGAATGTTTTCCCAAACCGTAGCGATCTCAGTCGCCGCGGAGCTTTAATCCCAGTCCGGTGAGTTTTTCGCGGACTTCCGTCAGGCTCGTCACCCCGAAGTTCTTGCATTCCAGGAGGTCATCACCGGTTTTACGAATGAGTTCACCGATGGTATTGAGTTGCAAACGAACCATGCATTTTCGTGCACGAACTGAAAGATTTAACTCGGAGATGGGTCGATCCAGCAGCATCTGTTGATCGGGAGTCATGCCCGAGAGATCCAAAGGTGGTTCGGCTTCTTTTTTCTCGTGAGCGAATTGGCCTAGAGACAAGCCTTTGCTGGAAAGCATCTCCTTGATTTCAACCAGAGATGTCTCACCAAAATTCTTGCTCGAAAGCAGTGTCTGTTCGGAGACTCTGCATAGATCGCCCAGGTTTCGCAGTCCCATCTTTTGCAAGCAGTTTCGGGCTCTGACCGAGAGCTCGAAATCCGTCACTGGGATGCTCAGCAACTGAGCCATCTTCTCGTTCCGCTTGTGGGTTTCCTCATCGACCGATTCAGGCCCACCGGCGATCGCATCCTTGAGGTACATCTTGGCCACATCGCTGTTTGGGCAAGTTTCTAGAACTCGACGGTAACAGGCTTGTGCACGATTGTAATCATTGCGATCCTCGTACATGAGCCCGAGATTCAGCAGGGTACCGATGTGCGAGGGGATGAGGCCAGCACCTTTTTGATAAAGCTCGAAAGCTTGTTGATCGTGACCGAGTCGATCGTATTCGAGCGCAAGCCCGAAGAGAGCTCCACCATGCTTTGGGTTGTTTTGAAGAGCTCTCTGGTACAACGCGATGACTTCTGGAAGGTTTCCTCCAATAGAAGCTAGAGTCGCGGCCCTTTGGTAAGGGTACTCGGGATTTTGTTCGACTGGCCCAAAGATGTTATCCAGGAGTTGTAGGGCTTCTTCTTTTCGCCCCAGGTATCTGAGAACCTCTGCGCGAGACAGTTGGCACCATTCCACCGTGTAGCCGGCCTTTTCTGCAGCAACGTAGTACTCCAAGGCTCTTTGGTACTGCTCGGTCTGGAAGCAGATCTTGCCCATGTAGTACTGAGCAAGTGCTCCTCCGTCTCCATGCCTAAGAGCCTCTTCTGCTTCGGAAAATTTCCCGAGCAGAAACAAGCAGACCCCAAGTCGCACGTGTGTCGCAGGCGAAAGGCCTTGCGATTGCTGGAGCTCTTGTACCGCATCCTTGAATAGGTGTAGCTGAGTCAGATCCTCCTCGATTGCTCGAACCAGACGCTCGATTTCCGAAGGTCCGAAGGATTGGTTCGACAAGACGGCTTCGCGAATGTCTATCGAGGATGCTACGACCATATTTATTTGTTCCTGTGTAAAGACACCAAGGTTGAAAAGCCGGCAGTGGGAGTCGAACCCACAACCCCCGCATTACGAATGCGGTGCTCTGCCAATTGAAGCTATGCCGGCACCCCACTTTAGAGGGGATCGATGATCCGCTGGATTGCAAATCTCGATCCCAAGATAACTGCAAAATGCTAAAAACGTCAAGTCCTCTTGGCGTATGGGCTTAGGCGCTCCGCGGGAGGCTCGGTTTGTTAGGAGTCATGTTTTGGCTTATCGAATTTGTCGGTGCCATGGATTTGGCAGGAAACCGGCCTTGGTAGAGCCATCGCTCCCACCAAGATGCGGGGCGAACTCTTCGGTCGCGAATCGGCACAATATGCTGTTTGCCCGTACGGGTCTCTAGAACAAGATCTTTGTCCGTAATTTCTCTGACAATCCAGTACTTATCCACTTCGTACGAATACAGATCGCCATGGGGAGCAGGGGTGATGTTTTTGGCCCTTTTTCCAGGAGAGAGCCCATATTTTTCGCGGGTGCAAATCACCCAATCATTCACTTTGAATCTACTATCCATAACAGACTCCAACCCGTCGACCTTGAACCACAAACTTTGAAAAACGGATCCCGACCCAGCTAGCTAAAATTTCTTCCATCCTGAGCTAAAGCTAGTTCAACGTCAAATTTTTGAGCAAAGTGTCCCTAAGTCTAGTCCAATCCAAGGCTTACACTTGGAATATCCCGGAAATTCATCAAATCCTCGCAATGGGTTCTTGGGGTTTGCTCATCCAGGAATTCTCAGCGCATCTACGAATCGGTTGCCACAGAGACTCGGCGGATATATCCTATGGCTTGGAGTGCATCGATTGGGCATCGGCCCCTATCTCAGTTGCGATTGGATGTCATTAGCAGTCCCTTCCTCCCGCAACAAACGGAAATATCGAGTTTTATGTCTGATCATTGGAATGTGCTGGCAGATTTATTGGGTACTCCCAACTACGCCCCTCGGTCAAAAAAAGTGACCAAAAACGATTCAGCAGGCCAAAACAAGCTTGAGGATTCCGAACCGGCTCCACCGCGGGCAAAAGCGATCAAAGAGACTCTTAGTAACGAAAATCCTGACAAAATTTCTCAAGTGGCCTCTACACCCGATGTCCCTACGTCAGAACACTCGGCCCATCCGCAATCGGTCGAGCCACCTCGCGAAAAGTCGATGCTACAGAGCTCCTGGGATGCCCTAGCGAACCTCTTCGGAGTGGCATCAGAGCAACCTCGCCAGGATACCAAGCCAGCCGAACATCCAACCAAATCTACCAAGTCAGAGAGCCACCTAGAATCTCCGGGTAGTGCCAAACCCAAACGGCCTCCAACCAAAAGCATGTGGGGTCGGGATGAAGAAGCACCACCTGCAGCGACCCAATCCCCAGAGACCTTTTTCGAAGTTTCTTCAACAGACACCTCCCGCCAACCGAATTTGCGGCGAGAAACTCCATCCGTTGAACATGAAACCCAAGAATCCGTCGAGTCAGATCGAAGAGGTCCAAGACGGTCTCCTCGAAGGGGTCGAGGTGATCGCCAAGCGGAAAACCCCGAAGAGCAAATTCAATCGCAACGACAACCCCGAGAGCCCCGTTCGAATCGCGATCGGACAAACGTTCAACCTCACCAGGAGCGAACTAGCGATGATTCCCAAGCATCACAGCGCAAGAGCGAGGACTCGAGGCGAGAAAATCGCAGGAATGAAAATCGCAGAGATGATGATCGCAGAGAAAGGCGGCCCAGCAAAGATCGTCAAGAATCATCATCCGTAACGCCGAAGCTTGCTTCTAAGAAACCAAGCACTTCGGGGTTTGCCTCAGGACTTACGTCCGAGAACGATCTGAATGAAGTCGATGATCAAATCAGTTTTGATTCCCGTGGAAGTGGCGACCCAGAGGTCAACGAGGAATCTCAACGCAATCGTCGTAAAAAACGGCGGGGCCGAAGGCGAGACGACGAACCGACCAACGATAGAACATCCGCCGAAGCAAGCGGGGATTCATTTGAATCTGAAAATGATTTAGATCGGAACGACCGATCTAGCGAACTTTCTGATGCAAGACCGCGTCACGGTAAAATACCTTCGTGGACCGAGATCATCGGTGTGGTCGTGCAAGCAAATGTCGCAAATCACCAAAAGCAATCTTCTGGTGGACGAGGCAGGCATCGACGTCCAAACTAGTGTAAACAAACGCTTGCACCGAACTCGAATTGCTTAAAAGCAACTCCGATTGCTGAATCTTTTTGCCGAACATCAAGTCTGCTGATAACTCTAGTTTCGACTTGATGGCTCCCCCCCTTTTGTGGGATACTTAATCCCCCAATCCGTTGGGTACGTGCCCCCGCGAATGAGGGGGCGATTGAATAAGCAGGCAAGGAGTTATTTCATGTACAAGAATTTGAATGCGCAGACATTGGGAATCTCTGGACGGCAAAGCGACCTCATTGAACTGGCGATGACCTACGGTTTTCAAGGCTTGGACATCGATGCAGTGGACTTGCAACGAAGGGCATCAAGAAGCGATTTTCAGAAAGCATCTAGGTTTCTGATGAGCTCGGGCATGCGAGTTTCCGGATTCGATGTACCATGCGATTTGGATGCGGATGATGTTGCGTTTGAAGAAGCTTTAAAAGATACGCAAGCGGTCGTCGCTGTGGCCGGAATGGCTAAGGCTAGGGCTGGATACTTGAGAATTCCATCGGCTACGAACCGAGCCCCCTTTCCTCAGTACTTCGAGTGGATCAAGTCTCGACTGGATCGGCTCTCAGGCGTATTTGCCGAGAATCAAGTGCTGCTTGGTCTTTATTTTTCCACCTTTGCTGAAGACCGCAATGATCGGCAGTATCCCTTCATCCAAGACGTCAACGGATCATTAGCTTTGTTGCAATCCTGCGAATCGAAATCGATCGGTTTGCTGATCGATACCTACCACTGGACGGTTGGTAAGGGAAGTTGGGAACTGCTATCTAGCCTGAGTGCTTCGCAGGTTGCCGGGCTCAATATCGCAGATCTTGAACATCTTCCCGATATCAAAGATTCAACAGCTTCACTCAAGCTCATCTCTGGGAGTCATGGTACGGTGGACAATATACGATTCGCGAAAACTTTGGCTGATAAGGGTTACGACGGGCCCATCACCAGCAGCCCCAGCAGTGTGAATCTTGGAGCGATCACTCGCGATTCGATTGTTGCAAAGGCCCAGGATGTGCTGGACTCAACACTTTCGGCTGCCGGAATTCAGACCCAAACGCGTCGTCCAGAGATCATCGCTGCCCAAGCCCGATCGGCTCCAGAAATGTCAAATCTGGACGAATTTCAATAAAAACACATCCGTTTGGACGCCGTTTATAGGCTTTTTCGCTGGAGTTTCTTCGTTTTATAGCACAAGCAAATATCCCGAATGTTTTGTGCTACACTGGATAGGTCGAGCGGTTCGGCGAACCCTTATTCCTGTTAGATGTGAAATGGGAGTTGCTAGAGAATGTCAAAATTGACCCTTCGCGTTGTGCAAGGGGCTGACCGGGGAAAAGTATTTGGCGACCTAACCCCTCCGATCTCGATCGGTCGGGAGGAAGGCAACACCATCCAGCTTAACGATGAGCGGATTAGCCGCTATCATTGCAAGATTCTCTTGGACAATCAGCATTTGGTTCTCACCGATCTCGAGAGCACCAATGGGACGAAAGTCAACGGTCAGTCCTGTCAACTGAAGATACTTCGTTTTGGGGATTTGATTCTTGTAGGAAGAAGCATTTTGCTCTTTGGTGATCCTCAACAGATTCGAGCGCGATTAAGCGAAACGAGTTTGTTGGCTGAAAAAGCAAAAGCGGAACAGCCTAGTGACGCTGATTTCGAAATCGACCAGCATTTGATCGCAGGGGCTGTCAAACAACCCAGCTTCGGCATCCTTCCGACGATCCCTGACCGTCTTAGTCCCAGTCAAGGAGCTCAACTTGCCGAACTTTTGGAATACATCCATGCAGGCATTGGTGAGGTCGTAGACGGCATTCAATCGAGTGAATCCAGAGGCTCCGTAACAATCTCCCAGACGAATTGGCAATCGCTCATGCTCGTCTATTCCAATCTCGCCGAGCTTATTCGTTCCATCGCAGATCCTGAATTCAAACTGCCGGGTTGATCATCAGTGGGGGGCACTGACTTCAAGCCAAACAGGCCTGAACGACATTGCCGTGTACATCGGTCAGTCGGTAATCTCTTCCCCCCCAGCGGTATGTCAATCGCTCGTGATCGATCCCCATAAGCTTGAGAATCGTCGCCTGAAGATCGTAGACCGTTACAACACCTTCGACGGCCCGATATCCAAACTCGTCTGTGCTGCCGTGGCTATAGCCACCCCGCGTCCCACCGCCTGCAAGCCAAATACTATAACCTTGTGGATTGTGATCTCTACCACGGCCTCCTTGGGCAAAGGGGGTTCGACCAAATTCTCCGGCACAGATCACAAGCGTTGAATCCAGTAGCCCGCGCGTTTCAAGGTCTGAAAGGAGTGCTGCGATGGGTTGGTCGACAACGCGAGCATTCTTACGATGCCCCTCTTGTAGATTTTCATGGTCGTCCCAGGGTGCGATGAACCGAATACCCTTAACACACGTGACCTCTACAAAACGAACTCCACGTTCAACCAATCGCCTTGCGAGCAAGCATTCTTTTGCGTATTGAGCCATGAGCGGATCGTTCGAGTCGACTCCATATCGCGACAGCGTCGATTGGTCTTCGTCCCGAAAATCGGTAAGTTCGGGCATCGAAGATTGCATCGAAAAGGCTTTAAGATCATTGCTGCTTGCAGACTCAATCGTCTGAAATTCTGGGGTTCCAGCAACCTGCTTGTCCAAAAACCTTCGATCTTCGCGGGCTAAAAAATCCAGCATAGCCCTCTGCTCGGCAGCGTTTCGAGCAGGCCGAATATTCCTGATCAAATCGCCACCACTAAAAGTGTCGAAAATCGTTGCTTGATACACAGCGGGCAAAAATGCATTCGAAAAGTTCTCCGGACCACCGATTGGCAAAAGCCCTCCATTGATCACAACATAACTCGGTAGATTCTGATTCTCGGTGCCTAATCCGTAGCCAAGCCAGGCTCCCATACTGGGCCGACCTTGGGCTGCAAAACCTGTGTGTAGGAACATGCACGCTTGGGAGTGCTCTGCAAATTCACTTTTCATCGAGCGAATGACACACAATTTATCCGCGTGCTTTGCAAGATTCGGGAAAAGTTCACTGATCCACAGACCGCTTTGGCCATGCTGCGCAAACGTGAAAGGACTTGCAAGACACTTTCCATTTTGATCGAACTGAGTCGCGTCGATCGAGGCCGGAAAGGGTTCACCATTCCGCTTGGTCAACTCAGGCTTGGGATCCCATGTATCGACCTGCGAAGGCCCACCGTCCATAAACAAAAAGATGATCCGCTTGGCTTTGGCTGGGAAATGCAATCCGTCGGCGGCTTGCAAAGCCGACCAATGGGCAGCACCTGCAAGCCAACCAAGTCCTATTGCAGAATCTTTTAACCAGTTCCGGCGGCTTATCGAAGGTTGCATTCTCTGTCTGTGGTTCTTCGGGAAATGAAGTGGCTGAAGCGAATCGGTCGTTCAATCTTGGGACGCGCTCAACGGAATATCACTTGATGTACCAAGCTTCCTTTAGGTTCAGCATGGCATGGGCAAAAGCTGCCCAGGCCTCCTGTTCCGATGCGTTCGCTCTTAGCTGTTGCATAAGCTCGATCGCGGATTTTTGTTGGGCCGATGTCATCGGATGCCCTAGTAATCTTAAATGCATCGCCTCGATTCTCTTTATCGAATCCGGTTCCTGAATCGCGATCGACTCGCTCCAAATTCGCGCCTGCTGCACGACCAAGGGGTCATTCAAAAGCATCAAACTCTGCATCGGGCCGTTTGTGCTGTATCGCTTTCCTACCGTGGCAATCGGTTTGGGAAAGTCAAAGGCTGTCAAGAATTCATCGGGAAAGTTTCTTCGCACCTCCAGATAGATGGAACGCCGTGCGTCTCCATCGACCGGGCCAGGAGGCGCCTGCTTATTGGGTTCCAAAACGGATTGGTAGTGGTTTCGGGTCGCAAGCCCACCGTCTGGCCGCTTCAAATTGCCTGCGACGAAGAACAAACTGTCTCGAATCGATTCGGCTTGGGCTCGTCTAAGGTTGGCATGCGACAGGAAAATATTTCCAGGATCCTTTTCAACCGCCGATGGCGTGGGCGAACTGGATCTCTGCCAACTATCCGATAAGACAATAGCTCGTATCAATTGCTTATTGGACCACCCGTTTTGAATGAAGTCGTTTGCAAGCCGATCGAGCAACTCAGGATGACTCGGCCTTTGCCCCATTTTTCCAAAGTTATCGACGCTCGAAACGAGTCCTTCCCCAAAGAGCCAAGCCCATACGCGATTGACATAGACTCGCGCTGTGAGCGGATTTGAAGGACTGGTGATCTCCAGGGCCAGGGCAAGCCGACCGCTATCTTGCTCTTTGTAACTTTCCTCCGAAGATTGAAGGATCGACAGGTACCTCCGAGCCATGAGCGATCCAGGATTTTTGTGGTCACCTCGGGGCAACCAAGCCTGCTCGATAGGCATGCGATCTTCGACCACTCCAGGCACCCAGCGAGGTTTCGGAATACTTGCGTCGATCTCGTTGTACCGAGCAATCGCGTCGATGATCTCCTTAGGCAAATTACGATTCCAGCCCAAAAGATCTTCGTCGATCAACGCATTGATCCAACGCACATCGACCTGCTGTGCTTTGCCTGAGGCAAGCCGCTCGAGCGATTCCCGAGTTGCAGAAACAAACCGTTGTCGGTCGAAATTACCAGTTATCTCTTTGGGAGTTGCGACTACATTCGGGGGGCGATAGGCTGCATCGTGAGTGATGACCATGGCCACGCCAAAGCTCGATCGTCCATCGGAGTTTTCTAAATTGCTAGGGTCCTTGAAGATTCCAACGTAGGGTTTCGCATCCCGAGTTAGAAACTCGATATGGGCCCGCAAGCCTTTCCATTGGGGGCGAATTCGCATAGTGACCCATTGAAGTGTGTTACCGCGAAGATTCGGATTGAGCGTATCGAACAGCAGCGAGTCACCTTGAAAGTTTTCGATGACCAAACGTGCACGTGCGTTATCGGTTCCACGGCACAACAAAGAAATCGCATCGCTTTCGATTTGGAAATCAGGGGAACGAAGGCTACCTGCCGATCGATCGCTCCAGAGGTTGCTGTGGTATCCTGCTTCGAGCAGTCGCGTCAGCGGATATTTCTTGTTTCCTAACACGGACCATGCGGGCTTCGTCGAGTCCGGTTGAGCACCGAGGGGCTCTTCTGGCAAGCCTGCACCGTTGAGTTTCCATCCATTGAAGCTTCCATGTCGAAGATCAAAAAGTACGTTGCCAGACTGTTCTAGGGCCTTCCATGCACTGGAATTCTCCTCGATTTGCCGACGCGTATTCTCGCGAACTTTTTCGACACTGCTTGAACCCGCGGTAAGTACCCCGAGCCATGGCTCGATTTGGGAATCGTTGGGCTTACAAAGCCAACGTGCAATGGCTTGACGCCATCGATCCTCTGAACCGACTAGCTCTTTGATGTCGTCCCATTTCTGTCCTGGCTTGAGTGCTCCTTGATCCACCTTCTCTTGCACCCATTGACTGGCTTGTTCGATCTGTTGATCCCACTCCTTGGTCTGCATCAGCCACTCATCGAATAGGAAACTGTTTATCTCGACTTGGAGTTCTTGCAACTGGCTCAGTGGCTTGACAAATACTTTTGGATCGTCGATGCATCGCATGGCTGTACGAGTGCTACGCAGGATCCCATAGAGCGAATAGTAGTCTTCATCGGAAATAGGGTCGAATTTATGATCGTGGCACCGCGCACACGAGATCGTCAATCCCTGGAATGCTTTACCAATCGTATCGATTTGGCTATCGATAACGGTGATCTCCTCTCGCTTCACATCGATCGGAGTCTGATTGAACTCAACGAGTCGATAGAAACAAAGCCCAATAAGGGACTCATTGAGCTGAAGCTTATCGTTCCAACGAGCTGAGATCAGATCCCCTGCAAGATGCTCCTGGATTAATCTTTGGATTGACACATCTTCCTGAAAAGCTCGTATCAAGTAATCGCGGTATCGATAGGCAAACGGCAAGTAGGCATCGTCTTCCGAGCCGTGGGTTTCCGCATATCGAACGATGTCCATCCAATGCCGCGCCCAATGCTCTGCAAATTCAGGTGTGCCGAGCATCATGTCGACGACTTGCTCCCAAGCCTTTGTCGATGCGGTTTCTCGTTCGAGTTCGGGTATATACTTTTGAATCTCTTCGACGCTTGGCGGTAGTCCCCGCAAATGAAAGCTCAACCGTCGAAGCAGGGTATAGGCATCCGCTTTTTCACTCGGCTGGATCTGCTGCTCCTGAAGTTTCCTCGCTATCCAACCGTCGATGGCTTGGCGCGTCGTTGAACGATCCTGCCGATCGATGCTAAGGGGTTGGAAGGACCACCACGAAGCCCGCTCTTGATAAAGCTCTTCCCAGGATTGCACCTTTAGGTTCTCGATCGATTCGGGTTGATCCCTAGGGTCGATCCCCCCAGTGCGGATCCATTCAATAAAGTCCGCGATCGTTGTTTCAGAGAGTTTCGGAGCCTTGGCAGGCATTTCGAGCCCAGCTTCCGTGTGTTTGATCGTTCGGATCAGCAAGCTTTCCTCAGGAGATCGCAGATTGATTGCCGGACCGGAATCACCTCCGACCTCCCAGCCTTGTCGCGAATCCAGAGCAAGTCCACCACTTTTTTTTCCTTGGTGGTGACAGGAAAGGCAGTGCTTATGCAAGGCAGGGCGAATTTTCGTTTCGAAAAACTCGTCGTTTTGGCCTCGGATGCTTGAGACCATACTCGATAGGAGCAACATCGTGCATCCCAAGAGAGTAAAACAGCTTCGGAAGTATTGACCGTGGGTACTCATCAGAACCGTTGCCTGTAAAGATCCAAAAAGCATCGCTGTAATAATACCACGAAGAAGTCCGATGCGGGTCGTTTCTCTCTAGAGATGAAAGTCACGGGCCGTAGATTTCTTGCGTAGCACGGCTCTCTGAGGCCGTGCGCCAGTGTGTGTGTGATTAACAGCCAGTCACGGGCGTAGCACGGCTCTCTGAGGCCGTGCGCGCTGGGTGTAAGTTATAAAACAGCCGGTCACGGGCCATAGGCCCATGATACGCGAAGAGGCCGTGCGTGTCGATTGATTAACAGCCAGTCACGGGCCACAGGCCCATGATACGCGAAGAGGCCCATGATACGCGAAGAGGCCCGTGATACGAGAAGAGGCCCTAGATACTAGGAAGAGGGCATTGGTGAAACTGAATTTTTTGAGTACATTGTCTGTACGTATGTTTGTCGATCTTAAGCGGATCATCCATTATCGTTCAACGAGTTCTAACCTATGACGAATTCCCCCTGGCAAGCTCGAATCGATGACCTCCGTAAACGGCTCGTTCCGTTGCGGGGGGGGCTTTGACTACGACGGCAAGTCGCTTTTGATCGATAAGCTTGAATCCGAGATGGCCTCACCGACTTTCTGGGACTCCTCAGAAAAGGCTCAAGCGGTGGTCCTCGAACTTAAAAACCTACGCAAGATCGTCGACCCACTCAAGCAGGTCGTTTCGAGTTGCTCGGACCTCGAGGAACTCTCTCAAATGGCCGACGAGGAACCCTCCCTCGGTGAGGAGATCAACGCTGAGCTTTTGCGACTGGAGCAAGCCACCGCGCAACTCGAAATCCGTGCCCTTCTAAGTGGTCCAAATGACGATTGCGGTGCGATCCTTTCGGTTCACGCACGCGAAGGCGGGTTGGATGCGAACGATTGGGCTGAAATGCTTCTTGGAATGTATACGGCTTGGGCCCAGCAAAACGGATACACCGTCGAATTACTGGATCGATCCGATGATGAGACGGCGGGTATCACGCAAGCGACCATCGTCGTGCGTGGCGAAGCCGCTTATGGGTATCTCAAGGGTGAAGAGGGAATCCATCGACTTGTCCGAATCAGCCCTTATAACGCCGAAGGGAAACGTCAAACGAGCTTCGCTGCAATCGATGTTTCGCCGGAGATCGACGACTCGATCGATGTCGATATCGCAGAGAAAGATGTACGCGAAGACGTATTTCGAGCCTCGGGCGCAGGAGGCCAGCACGTCAATAAAACCAGCTCTGCCATTCGGCTAACCCACATCCCAACGGGGATCGCCGTCCAGTGCCAGAACGAACGCAGCCAACACAAGAACCGCGCGGCAGCTTGGAAAATGCTTCGATCGCGACTGGCGCGAATCGAGGAAGAAAAGCGTGAAGCCCAGCAGATGGCCAAATACCAAAGCAAATCCATCACCGGCTTTGGATCCCAAATCCGCAATTATTTTTTGCATCCCGATCAACGCGTGAAAGATGCTCGCACCGGTTTCCAAATGGGTAACTTCCACGTCGTTCTAGGCGGGGACATCCAAGGTTTCCTCGATGCCTTCCTGCGTTATCGAATGATGAATATGCAACTTGAGGCCTAAGGGTGTTGCTGTGGCAAACTCAACCAAAATCACCATTGTCGGAGTCGGAGATGATGGGTCACCAGGTCTGAGCCAACAAGCGACCGAGGTCATCGCGCGGGCGACGAAACTCTATGGCTCTACCGCGTTGCTAGAACGCTTTTGCGATGCGGCAGTCGATCAACAAGTCCTCGGGCCAGATCTCGATCGACTTGCCAGCGAACTTGAATCGGCGCCAGACGGATCGGTAGTCCTAGCCAGCGGCGATCCCCTATTCTACGGCACCGCTAGGTTCCTTTGCGAGCGACTCGGTAAAGAAACATTCGAGGTCATACCGCACGTAAGCAGTATGCAGTTGGCTTTCGCTCGCGTGAAAGAGAATTGGGACGAAGCCTATTTGACCAATGTCGTCAACCAACCTTTGGATCGCATTGTCGAGAAAATACGGACGGCAGAAAAAGTCGGGCTTTTCACCTCCCAAGAGGTTCCCCCATCGCGTATCGCAGAACTGCTTCTGTCCAAGGGTATATATTATTTCACGGCTTATGTTTGCGAGAACCTAGGAGCACCCGACGAGCGAGTTACCAAGTGCGAGCTGAATGATTTAGTTTTGCAAAAATTCGCACCATTGAATGTTCTGGTCCTGCTTCGCCACAATGGCACACCAGATCAGCAAGTTCTCACCAAGAACCGACGGCTCTTTGGAAACCCTGATGAGTTTTTCAAACAAAGCCGTCCCAAACGCGGCCTCCTTACGACTAGCGAGGTCCGTTCGATCGCCCTGAGCGAAATGAATCTCCGACCCAACTCGATCGTTTGGGACATCGGTGCAGGGAGCGGATCGGTAGCAATCGAAGCCGCTCAAATTGCCAACCAAGGGAAGGTTTATGCCATTGAGATGGATGCCGAGGACTACGGGTTGATGCTGGAGAACGCCAAACATTTCGGGGTCGAAAATCTGGTAGGCGTGTTGGGCCAAGCTCCCAAGGCATGGGAAAAGCTTCCTGACCCACACGCGATCTTTGTCGGTGGCACAGGACGCGCCGTGACATCGATCGTGCAAGCTTCCTGGCCCCGACTTCAAACTGGCGGCACCCTGGTGGTCAATATCATGAGCATCGAGAATGTTTCGGATCTGCAGCAATATTTCGTTCATGACATGGGTCTCGAACCGCAACTGTGGATGATCCAAATATCCAGAGGTACCTATCAACTCGAAAAACATCGCTTCGAAACAGCCAACCCCAGCTTTCTTATGAAAGTCACCAAACCATGATCTTTCGAAATCTCGGCACCGTGTTGTTCTATCTGTGTCTATTGATGGAAGCTTGCTTACACTCCCGCCAAATCGCACAAGCTCAATCGGCAGGGGATCGAAAATGGATCTCCGAAGTTCTACCCGTAGAGTTGGGTGTGGGTTATGCGGTGCGTGCCATCGACCTTAGTCGAGACGGAAAACTCGACATCGCCATCGTAGACGCCAAACGCATCGTATGGCTCGAAAATCCAACTTGGAAAGTTCACACGATATTTCAGACACCCTCGAAGTATGCGGACAATGTTTGCTTTGCACCCATGGATATCGATCGAGACGGTGATCTCGATTTTGCGATCGGTACGGATTGGCAACCTAATAACACCCAATCCGGTGGAGCGGTCGGATGGATTGAGTCTCCTCAAGATCCACGCAGCATGTGGATCTATCACCCTATCCTAGAAACAGAACCGACCGTTCATCGGATGCATTGGGTGGATTGGGACGCTGATGGAAATCCTGAACTGATCGTAGCGCCGCTGAAAGGCCCCAAGTCAAATGGTCCGAAATTCGAAGATGTCCCGGTTCGGCTCTCGGCATTCATCCCTGGGAAAGATCCGCACAAGGATCCTTGGGTGAATTATCCGATCCAAGTCCCCTTGTTTGTCATGCACAATTTCGATCGAGTGAAGCGACTCGGGGCAGGTGAGGACTTGATCACTGCAAGTTTTCAAGGTGTCCATATTCTTTCGCATTCCCCCCAAACCGGAAGGCTTGATCTAAAACGCATCGGTTCAGGTTTGGAGGCTGAAGCTCCTGCGAAGGGATCGAGCGAAGTTCGCTTGGGCAAGCTATCAGCGGCTAGAAGATTCGCCGCGACGATCGAGCCGTGGCACGGCAATCAAGTTGTCGTGTACGAAGAGCCAGAGGCAAACTCAGTCTTGGAAGGTTTATGGCCTCGTAAAGTGATCGACGAGCAGCTCAAATGGGGGCATGCCGTAGTTGCTGTGAACCTCGACGAGGATCCCGAAGATGAATTGGCTATCGGAGTGCGGGACGATTCAGCACCCCACCGTTGCGGCGTAAGAGTTTACGATCGCCATCAAGATGGAACTTGGGTGCGGACTCTCATAGAACCTGGCCAAGTCGCCGTTGAAGATATGGTTAGTGCCGATCTCGATGGCGATGGAAATCCCGAGTTGATCGCAGTTGGACGAGCCACCCACAACGCCGTGATCTATCGATTGGATTGATCGCCTTTGGCGATTAAGCCAGCCACGTAGCCTCCCTTGAACCCCGCGTCGATGTTCACAACCGTAACGTTTGCTGCGCAGCTATTGAGCATGCTGAGCAAGGCGGCGACTCCTCCAAGGTTTGCACCATAGCCAACACTCGTTGGAACGGCGATAACCGGACAAGCGACATGGCCTGCCAGAGCGCTTGGCAGGGCGGCTTCCATTCCAGCAACGCAAACCAGCACACTGCAACGCCTTAAATCCGGTACGCGCGAGAGGAGCCGATAAGGTCCCGCGACCCCGACGTCTTGGATCAATTCCGTTGCAACCTGCATCCATGCCAACGTTTCGCGAGCTTCCAGAGCCACCGGCTCGTCGGTCGTGCCGGCAGTGACAACCGCGACTGTCCTGTCGCTACGAACCTGATCGGGATCCAGAGGGACCGATGAATTGCTCACGCGAAGCGTTCTGGCTAGATGGTTCCAACGCGTGAAGGGGAAGACCTCGCTCAACACACGAACCTGCTCAGGCAAGATCCGTGTGATAAGTATTTCATTTGTGGTTTCGAGCAAGCGTTGGGTGACTCGCTGAATCGATTCGGTCGATTTCCCTTGTCCGTAGATCACCTCGGGATATCCCGTTCGAGTCAGTCGGTCCAAGTCAGGCGTCAGATTCCCGTCGGAGGGAATCGAATGGGCCAGGATACGCTTGCCCAATTCGATCTCTGAAATTTCGCCAGATTGGAATTGTTGATAGAGATGCTCGATGGGTGAATGAGGCATAAACGTTCCTTTTGATTTCGAGACGATGGTTAGGCGATCAGTGCACCGGTGGGTGTGTCGCTCTCTTTGCGCAGCACGCCCAACATGATACGGATTGCCTTGGCCAATTCCAGTTTGGTCAATGATGGCATCTCGCGTCGATTCTCCACCACTTGGTCGGTCAATAAAGGAAAATGCGCAAAGCCCACTTTGCATTCCTTTTGACGCGATGCATGCCAGTGCTGCGTTAAATAGAAAACGGCGTTGCATAGATAGGTACCTGCGTGGTAGGTGATCGATGCAGGGATCCTCTCATTGAGCAACTCTTCACGGAATTGATCCATGGGCAAACTGCTTTGGTAGGCAGTGGGTGCTCCTGAAACCAGTGGGCCCCAAAGCTTGCCTCCGTTGTAACTCACCCCAGCGATGTTTACCGCGATCGTCTCTAAGTGGATGGCTGAGGCTCCTGGTGACTGTCCCAGATGGAGAACAGCATCGAATCCATGCTCGAGGTCTTTGTGGAGCCGCTCCTTGAGACGCTCCAGATCGACTGGATATCGTCGCGTTGTTACACCTTCAGGGAGCCCATATTCCTTGAGCATCTCCGCGAGGGCTTCCCAGCTTGAGTTCTCGCTCCATTGATCGTAGGGGTCGAATGCTGTGACTAGTATCTTCAAAGGACTGCTCTTTTTTCGCTCTTCAGGAATTATCGTGGCTGAAAATGGATACCACTAGTTCTTTTCGTGCTCGTACTCGTGCTCAGTTAAACGGTACTCGTACTCGAAGGGGCTTGTTTCGTTGTAGTTGACATTCGGGCAAAGTACTGGGGTTCCAGGTTCCTTGAAAAGGTGATCGCCTTGAATCGATTCAGCGTTATCGAGCACGAGTACGAGTACGAAAAAGCCAGGCTTTTACCTACTAAAACACGAGAAGAACCATGTACTCTAAAGCTTTGTCGGATCCAAGACAACGTGCTTGATCTTCTTGCGATTCCAAGTGTAAGTGATATGGATAAGTCCATCGCTTGATTGGATCACTGCCGGATAGCTGAATTCCCCCGGGGTGTTTTCCAGAACGACCGACGATGTCCAATCTGTAGAATCTTTCGATAACGCCACATTCAGTGGGGTACGCTTTCCTCCCCATTGGCCGGGAGTTCCACCGATGTGGTTGTAAACGACTATATGTCGTCCGTCTTTGAGGGTCAGAGCGTCGAGGCCCGAATTGTTATTTGGAAGATTCCCAAGGCTCAACGATGTCCATGTTTTACCCAAGTCGGTTGATGTTGTTTCGAAAATCTTGTTTTGTCGCGAGCGTCCGATCGCTTTGACTTTACCTGATCCGAGTCGTAAGATCGCCGGCTGGATCGCTTGGATTTCGATACCATCATTGAGCGAAGCGCTCTTGGTCCATTTTCGATCTTCATATCCAAAGTGTTCGAAGTGGATTTGCCACTTGCTCGGCTCCTCTTCGGTTTCCGAACTTGTAGGGCAAAGCCAATCGCCATTTTCTAATTCGATCGGCTTATTCTTAATCGGGCCTAAAAAACCCTCTTCGAGACGAAGTGGCTTAGACCATGTTTTGCCTTGATCGAGGCTATGGATCTCCATGCCCCACCAAGTTTCAGGGGTCGGACCAACCTTATAGAACAGATACAGTGGCTGCGGGTTTCCATCTCGAGACTTCTTTGGTTGGAATAGCACAGGGTTCCAAGTTGGAAGTTGGGAACCCGACTTCCCGGCTCCCTTTCCGTTGGCAACTTCGACTGGCTCAGTCCATTTGCCATCGCGAAAAACAGACACCCAAATCCCCACATCAGGATGCTTTTCATGAGTACCACCAAACCAAGCGGCCACGAGACCCGAAGGGGTGTCTTCGATCGTCGAAGCGTGACAACTTGGAAATGGAGCCGATTCGTAAACGAATCTCGCCGAGCGAACTGCTGGATGGTTGGTCGCTACCTGGGTATCTTGTGCAAGACTTCGTTGGTTTAAAAGTGGAACGAAGGCTGTGAAACCAAGTAGAAATTTCGCAATCGAAGCCTGGATCAATTTAGGGAATCGTTCCCAAATAATTTTCTTGTTCATTCGCTGAGTTTTCCGAAAAAGGATCGATGGTTAAAAGTTGTTTTCTCCAACCATTCGTATGATAGACAACAAGCGTATCAAGTTTCCAATCCTGAGGTTGTTTTTTGGAAAGGATTGCAAGCTGAGGGTCAACAATTCCAAGCTGCGCTGCTTGCTCGATGGTCTGAACTTTCGAGCAATCGGGTTTCTTGATCAATTGCAATTGGCTGGCTTGGATGCGAAGCGCCAGGAGCCAAGCTAACGTATCGGAAGTTGTGTCCCAATTCTCTGCTGGAACCAAACCCTTTGGAACCCAATCGATGCAACCTCGGGCGTAAAAACTGCTCACATCCACCAGATAGCATCCTGGCGTTGGATTGATGATGGCGTGTTCGAGCTGATCGGTTGATTTTATACGGACTTCTAGGTCAAGCAAATCTTCTGCCACGTCGCTCGTGCCTTCAAGCAGCTCCACACACCTCCAATGCATCTTGCGCATGTCCAGTTGAGGGTGGTTTCGATGAAGGGTTCTCATCGACTCGACGGTGTCTCCTCCACCCAGAGTTATAAAATATCGGGTGGTTCTGTCCCTTTTTAGATTCTCGACAAAACTGTGCACTTGCGCAAATTCCGCGCCTGCAGAAAACAGCGATGCTCCGCCAATCTTGACTACAACGATTTTCGTTTGGGCACTTTTTTGACCAACCGTTACCATTCGAAGATCAGTTTATGATTTGAGAAATACCACAGCGGCAATGACCAAAGCGATTGCTGCAAGCACCCCGATGATTATCAGAATCGACTTGAGCGGCAGGCCTTGATCCTCTTGGGAGTCCTCATCGGGCTTGGTAGTACTTTTGGTGTTCGGCACAGAGGGCTTGGTCGACGAAGATGTCGGTTGCTTGGGACTCGCATTTGGCGTCTTGGAACCGAGAGTTGAAGGACTCGCGGTTGAGCCGGATTTGGAGGCTACCGTGTTTGTAGTTTTAGATTTGCTCGCACTTGGTTCGATTAGCGGGGTCGAGCTCGAACTGGCTCGGGATCGATCAGATGCTTCTTGGATCGCCTGCGATCGCGACTTTGGCTTGTTCGGCTGGCTTGAATCATGGATCAAATCGATCTGGCTATCGATCGCCGAAGAATCACTTTTGACGATCGCTCGAAGCACTCCGCTATCGGAACTCGATAGGGCCATTCCAAGTTGTCCGGTTCGCTTCGTGCTTTCGATCTTCGTATCATCGAGTTGATTGTTGACTGTCTCCGAATGGTAATTGCCTTTGCTTTTCGCATCTTCAAGCAGGTCGTCCAATGTCATTCCACGCGAAGGCTTGATCGCAACACCGGGATTATCTGCTTTGTATTTTGCAAGCCATGCTTCGAGGGCTTGGGCAACCTGGTTGCATTCCTGGTATCTGAATTTAGCATCTTTTTGCATCATCTTGACGCAAATTCCATCGAGTTCTCCAGGGCAATCCGGTCGATCAACGCGGATATCTGGGGGCATGGTATTTTGATGCTTGATAATGCGGCTCGAGATGCTCCCGTCTGGAAAGGGCGGGTGACCGGTCAGGAGGAAGTACATCGTGCAACCCAGTCCGTAGATATCAGCCCGATTGTCAACGGTATGGCTGTTAAGAGCCTGCTCTGGTGCAAGATAATCAGCAGTACCGAGAACCTTGTCGTTGTATTCCATGGTCAACGATGCATCGTCTTGGTCTTGGAATAAGGCCAAGCCCAAATCGAGAACCTTGATGACCCCATCGGTGTTGATCAAAAAGTTCGCAGGTTTGACGTCCCGGTGAATCAAACCTTGATCGTGGGCATGCTGGAGACCGTGGGCCGCTTGGGCGATGTAGTCAGCCACAAGTGGGTAAGGCAATGGGCCATGCTTTTTGACGAGTATCTGCAAATCGACCCCTTCGATGTACTCCATCACGATGTAATGAGTATCTTTTTCGTGGTCGATATCGTAGGCTCGAACGATATTGGGATGACTCAACGATGCAATCGCTTTGGCCTCACGTTGAAACCGCTCAAGATAGGAGGTCTTACCTAACTTGGATTTGGGCAAAACTTTCACGGCCCTACGGTGCTTGAGCACCATGTGCTCACCAAGATAAACACTGCTCATCCCTCCGGAGCCGATATGCCCAAGCAGCTTGTGTTTTCCGAGGAAGAAGCCTTTGTATTTCCCTTGGAGAATCTTTTCCGACTGCCAACGGGTCAACAGCCCAGCGTCTTCAAACGACTTGCACACAGCAATAGGATCTTGCAAGAGTGCTGGATCCGACTTGGAAGCTAGAATCTCTCGGTGCGCAGCAAAAGCCTCTGGATCGACGAGCTTGCTCTTCTCGATCAATTCGATGACTTTATCGGCTGAAATCTGCGTCATACTAACGATTCTCTTGGAACACATCCAAGGGCTCGGCCAGAGCCTTGGTGTTTCACGTCGGGAGGCTGATCCGACGTCCCGATTCCAGTTTACTAGATTTCGAGGCCACAAGTGGGATTGAATGACGAAACTGTGGCAATTTCCAAATTTTTACTCCCCTAGCTTTCTCGGGCCGATAAACTGTAAACTTCCGATTGTGAGTCTCTCGGCACTAGCCTTTCCTCTATCCCTCCCTGTTTTTCCGATCATGCAGTTTTTTCCAGATATTCAGAAGATCCAATACGAAGGCCCCGAGTCGAGGAACCCACTGGCGTTCCGCTTCTACAATCCAGACGAAGTGATCGAAGGTCGAACGATGCGCGATCACATGCGATTTAGCATCGTTTATTGGCACACGATGAGAGGTGGTGGAGCAGATCCGTTTGGACCAGCCACCGCAGAAAGGCCCTGGGATGATGGCACGGATTCGATCGACAACGCTCTCAAACGCGTCGAAGTCGCGTTCGAAATTTTCGAAAAACTACAAGTTCCCTATTATGCTTTTCACGATCGGGACGTAGCGCCCGAAGGCAAAAACATCCGAGAGTCGCACAAGAATCTCCAGCGCATCGCCGAATCACTCAAAGCCCATCAGAAAAAGAGTGGTGTGAAACTCTTGTGGGGCACGGCCAACATGTTCAGTAACCCACGTTTCATGCACGGAGCTGCAACCACATGCAACGCGGATGTTTTCGCTTATGCGGCTTCCCAAGTTAAAACCGCAATGGAGGTCACCAAGGAACTCGGTGGTGAGAACTACGTCTTCTGGGGTGGACGCGAAGGTTACATGACCCAACTGAATACCGACATGAAACGCGAGATCGATCATCTTGGGCGTTTTTTGAATCTGGCTGTTGACTATGCCAAAAAGATTGGTTTCAAAGGCCAATTTCTCATCGAACCTAAACCTAAAGAGCCGACCAAACACCAGTACGATAGCGATGCGGCAGCTTGCATCAATTTCCTACGAGCCTACGATCTGGTTCCGTACTTCAAGCTGAACCTTGAAACCAACCATGCAACCCTCGCTGGGCACACAATGATGCATGAACTCGATTATTCCGGCATGCAAGGAATGCTCGGGTCGATCGATGCCAATACAGGTGACTTGCTTCTCGGTTGGGACACAGACCAGTTCCCGACGGACTTTTACCTCACCGCCCAGTGCATGCTGATCATTCTCAAATACGGAGGCTTTACCACCGGTGGCGTGAACTTCGACGCCAAGGTCCGTCGCGAAAGCTTTGAACCGATAGATCTTTTCCATGCTCATATCGGCGGTATGGATGCATTTGCTCGAGGGTTGCGCATCGCCGCAGAGATTCGCAAGGAAGGCTTCTTTGACGGTTTTGTGAAAAATCGATATCGCAGTTGGGATTCCGGGATCGGAAAAGAGATCGAGTCGGGGAAAGCCAACTTCGCTACCCTCGATCAGTACATCTGCGAGAAAGGCGAGGTCGATAAGAACGAAAGCGGACGCCAGGAATTCTTGGAAAATGTTTTCAATCGCTATCTTTAGTTCGAGATAGTTGGCCACTCGATAGATTTTGCCACTTCATACAAGCAATTCAATAGAAGCCACTGAATAGAAGTAGTTAAGCTGCCGTGAAAAAAGTAGGTATCGTCGGTTGGCGGGGGATGGTCGGTTCGGTCCTGATGGATCGAATGCGAACCGAAAAAGACTTTGATCTCTTTGAACCCGTCTTCTTCTCTACATCCAATGCCGGAGGCCCTTCCCCGAACGTCGGTACATCCTCAGGGGTTTTGCAAGACGCAAACGACTTGCAAATCCTCTTAAAGATGGACTCAATCGTTACGGCCCAAGGTGGTGACTATACGTCAGCGGTTTACGAGAAACTGCGAAGTCTCGGTTGGAAAGGCTACTGGATCGACGCGGCATCTTCCCTTCGCATGCGGGACGATACGATCATCATCCTCGATCCAGTCAATGAGCAGGTTATCCGCGATGGACTTGCCCAAGGCATCCGAACCTTTGCTGGTGGAAATTGCACGGTCTCACTGATGCTCATGGCACTCCATGGCCTGTTTCGCGAAGGCCTCGTGCAATGGATGACCAGCATGACCTACCAAGCGGCCTCTGGGGCGGGAGCTGCGAACATGAAGGAACTGCTACTGCAGATGCAGCAACTTGCCAGTCCCGTCGCAAACCTCGCAGCAAACCCCAGTTCAGCGATCCTGCAAATCGATGCCCAAGTCACCTCGATCATGCGAAGCGATGAGTTTCATACGGAAAATTTCGGAGTACCACTCGCCGGCGGACTGATCCCATGGATTGATAAGGATCTAGGGAACGGACAAAGTAAAGAAGAGTGGAAGGGGCAATCCGAGACTAACAAGATTCTCGGCAATCGAGAATCAATCATCCCTGTCGATGGCATCTGCGTTCGGATCGGTGCCATGCGGTGCCACAGTCAAGCCCTTACGATCTGCCTCAATCGCGATGTCCCTTTGGACGAGCTTAGCGAAATCATCGATACAGCGAACCCATGGTCCAAGGTGGTTCCGAACCAGAAGGAGCAGACGATTCGGCAACTGAGTCCGGCGGCGGTTTCCGGAACTTTGGTGTGTCCCGTCGGACGACTTCGTAAACTGGAACTCGAACCGGGTCGCAAAGGTTGTTTTCTGTCTGCTTTTACCGTCGGCGATCAGTTGCTCTGGGGGGCAGCCGAGCCTCTTCGTCGCATGCTCAGAATTGCACTCGAAAGTTAACTCGCAGGGAGTTTCTCCATGCCTCAAAATCTTCGGCTTGTCTGGGCATGGATATGGATGTTCTTAGGTTTTATTGGTCTCAATAGTGAGGCTTTAGGGCAAACCACTGAGCGTCCGAATATCTTGTGGATCACTTGCGAGGATACCGGACCGCAATTGGGTTGTTACGGGGACAACTACGCGACAACTCCCAACCTAGATCGTTTCGCCCAGCGATCGATCCGATTCACCCGCTGCTGGTCCAACGCACCGGTTTGTGCTCCGGCCCGAACCACGCTTATCGCTGGACTCTATCCGACCTCCTACGGAGCGCAGCACATGCGATCGTCGGTCGAGTTGCCCTCAGGCGCAAGGACCCTCCCGGCGATCCTTCGACAGTCGGGATACTACTGCTCGAACCAAAACAAAGAGGACTACAACTTTCCAAAGCCCGAGGGGATGTGGGACGATTCGAGCAACAAAGCTCACTGGCGGAACCGAAAGCCTGGTCAACCCTTCTTCGCGGTCTTCAACACAACCGTCACCCACGAAGGACAGATCCGAAAAAGGCCCTACACGCCAAAGCATGATCCGAAATTAGCTCCGATACCACCCTACCATCCCGATGATCCCGAGGTTCGTTTGGATTGGGCACAATACTACGATCGCATCACGGAGATGGATTCGTTCGTTGGCCGACAACTAAAAGAAATCCAAGACGCAGGTTTGGCCGAATCAACCATCGTATTTTTCTTTGGGGATCACGGATGTGGATTGCCTAGGGGCAAACGTTGGTTGTACCAAAGCGGTCTGCACGTGCCGATGATGTTGCATATTCCCAAATCTTTCGCCGGACGATTCGAATCTGTTTATCGTGAAGGTGGGTCATGCGATCGATTGGTTTCCTTTGTGGATCTATTACCTACGGTATTGGATCTATGTCAACTGCCGATGCCGGCTGGTTTGCACGGACAATCCTTTTTTGTTCCTGAAGTACAAGTTAGCCGCTACAGCTTTGGATTCCGAGATCGAATGGACGAGCGCGTGGATAGCTCTCGAGCGATTCGAAACGATCGCTTCCTTTACATTCGTAACTTCATACCCGATCGTCCACAGGGTGCTTATTTGAACTACATGTTTCAAACTCCTACGACCCAGGTTTGGGAGCGTAATTTCTGGACTATGGAGCTTAACGATGTGCAACGAGCTTTTTGGATTCCCAAACCCGTCGAGGAACTCTACGACATTCAGAACGATCCATATCAGATTCATAGTTTGATCGATGATCCAAGCTATCGAGAGGTTCAGAAGGAATTGGCCGAAGCGCTCAAGACCAAGATGCATTCGTTGAAGGATACGGGTTCGATTCCAGAAAGTTGGATTCACGCTCGGGTCAACCAAGATATGGATATTGCGATCGATGCAGCTTGGAAATCAGGTCGAGCAATCCACGACGCTAAAGAGATCGCAGCGATGCTGGGTAGCGCGCAAGTGATCGAACGGTACTGGGGCGCCATTGCATTGCGATCAGGTGGAGACGCAAGACGTGATCAGAAGGTTTGGGAGCTTGCACTTGGTTTATTGAACGATCCGAGTTTGGATGTCCGTGCAGTGATAGCCGAGTCGATTGTTCGGTACACGGACAAGCCGCAGTACAGATCGCAAGCGATGGATGTATTGCTTGCGATTCCGGTTCAAGATCAAGCAACTTGGGGTGCTCGACTGCTTGCCTTGAATGCGCTTTGCGATCTTGTCATACGCCAAGAGCAAGCTTCTATGATCAAGGACGTATTCCGACGTGAGGGCAAATCCTGGAGCACTTCCCTACCGGACCGCTATTCAGAGTACCTGGGTCGATTGGTCGATCGATTGGGCGAGCAGAATAGGCATTAGGCATTAGGCATTAGGCATTAGGCATTAGGCATTAGGGGAACAGCCAGAGAGCCCTACAAGCTCGATGGTACGTTCCGCGGTTGGTGGTTGATCCTGTTGCGATCTCTGTGCCGCGACTGTTTCTGGAACCAACAGAGATACCCATCGCGCACAACCGCTTCACGTACCCTACGCGCTTCATCAGCGTTCATGAGTGTTTATCAGCGGTCCGGCTTGGGTCTTCATCAGCGTTCATGAGTGTTCATCAGCGGTCCGGTTTGGGTCTTCATCAGCGTTCATGAGCGTTCATCAGCGGTCCGGCTTGGGTCTTCATCAGCGTTCATGAGTGTTCATCAGCGGTCCGGTTTGGGTCTTCATCAGCGTTCATGAG
>Ga0315904_10001133_pt1 | contig 42047 bp, 41 predicted proteins | sample LakEriMetagenome_6_FD_203529 | JGI IMG/M metagenome (GOLD analysis project Ga0315904, IMG submission 203529) | Freshwater fungal communities from buoy surface, Lake Erie, Ohio, United States - Buoy 12 MA120 | ecosystem: Environmental > Aquatic > Freshwater > Lake | place: USA: Lake Erie, Ohio... | reverse complement strand
GTGCAGGGGCAGGTGCTATTATTGAAGGTGATGAAGATAGATACACCGATGAAGCATTGGCAAAAGCAGCAGAGGCGGGTGATAAAACATTTTGTGAACCTATTTGGATTTGGAAAAAACTATGATAAAAGAATACTTCAAAAAGTTTTATGGCATGGAGCCGTATATTCGTATTGAAAAAGACGAGTGGCAAACTATTCTCCAAACTTATACAAAAGAAGAAATCATAAATGAACTTTCAGAGTGCCTTCACACATATCCACCGCCAATTCCAAATATAACCGAAGAAGAAACTTTGGATGCGTATAAAAAATTAAAAGGTACTTGGTGGCCTGATATTTTGGTTGAAGGTAAATGGTTTCCACGTAATGAGAGGGTATCAAAGTATCCACTAACCTACGATGGTTCTGAATATTATTTTAGAAGAACAAATGTAGGTAACAATGCATCTAATCCTTTCCATATTGAAAATCGTTGGAAAGTTGATTGGGTAAGAACTCCATCAGGTTGGAAAACGTGGCAAACGGTGGAAGGTATTAAAACAATTGTAAGAGCATATTTTACTTTAGATAAATTATTGTTGGATGTTAATATGGAAACATTGAAAATGGCAACAACATTAAGAAAGTATGTAGCATCACAATTTAAGCCGGTAATAGCAAAAGCATTCTATGATAAATTTCAAAGTAAGAATGTAATGGATTTTTCAGCAGGTTGGGGTGACCGTTTAGCTGGATTTTTTGCCGGTGAAACAACAAAGTTTTATTTAGGTATTGACCCAAATAGTAATAATCATCCTAACTATCAAAAACAAATAGAGTTCTATAAAAAACATACAACATTCTTTGAAGAAGAAAAAGATGCAAAGATGTTACAAGCGGCAGCAGAAGATGTAGATTATTCGGAGTATGAAAACTTCTTTGATACAATCTTTACATCACCACCGTATTTCAATACTGAAAGATACTCATTTGATGATACTCAAAGTTGGATTAGATATAAAAAGTTTGATGATTGGAACACAGGCTTCTTTCATACAACTTTGGAGAAAATTATACCAACCTTAAAGAAAGGTGGTATATTGGCAATCAATATTGCAGATGTATTTTCGGCACCAGATAAGGGGTATGTGGACATAGTTAATTCTATGAACGATTTTCTTCAATCTAGGGGGTTACTTTATAAAGGGTGTATTGGTATGGAAATGACAAAAAGACCCAATAGTGGGGGTGCTGGGATGGCTGTATCGGAGTATTATTCGGATGAATTGAAGGAAAAAGCCGAAGAAACTAAAAACCACGCCTTTGGAGAACCCATCTGGATATGGGAAAAATAGATTTGGTAATTTCAATAAATTATCGTATATTTGTATTCACAATTAAAATTAAAACATAAACAAAATGAACAAAGTAAAATTGACAAGATTTATCCAAAAGTATAGTTTGGGTGGATTAGTAGAATCAGTTGCATGGAAAGCAGAAGATAACAAATTATCAACTCGTTTTATTTCCGATGATAAGACGGTATTAGGCGAAATACAATTAGATAATTTTGGTGTAAAATTTTCTGATTTAGGTATTTACACCACATCTCAAATTTCAAAATATCTTCCTGTATTGGATGAGGATATTGAATTAGATATCCAACAAATTGAAGGAAGGGCAACTAATCTTACACTAAAAAGTGGAAATGCACAACCGGAATATAATTTGGCTGATTTGGCAGTTATTCCAAATGTTCCAGATTTGAAAAAACTTCCTGATTTTGATATTGATATCAATTTTGATGGTTCTCTTATTGATAAGTTCATCAAAGGTAAGAACGCATTATCCGAATCTGATACGTTTACTATCCTTTCACAAAAGAAAGAATTGAAACTTGTATTGGGTTATTCTAACGTTAATTCAAATCGTATCACATTTATTGTTGATAAAAACTTTAGTGGCGATGTTAAACCAATTTCTTTTTCTGCAAAATATTTGAAAGAAATCTTAACTGCGAATAAAGAGGCAACATCGGCTGTTCTTAAAGTTTCTACACAAGGATTGGCACATATTCAATTTAAAATTGATGATTTTACTGCTAGTTATTATTTAGTTGAACAACAATTAACAGCCTAATGAGTTTCAATTATTCTAAAAAGTATTTCTACGAAAAGAATGATTGGTTATACGAACCTGAAGTAAACTTATTATACGAAGAAGTTCTCAAAATGCCATTCGCTGACTTTGAAAAGTGGGTGGCATTTTTTAGAGAACTTGCAGTAAGGAAGTGGAATGAGACTGGAGCACCACCTAGAATTGGTGTTGATGAATCAGAAATGATTGAGCAGTTCTCTAAACTACAAACTTACAAAGTAAATGAGTTTGAAGAAAAAGATGATGACGGAAACGAAGTCATCTTTAACTTTAATAAATTCGCTACACCCGTCAATCAGTTCTTCCCTGCAATGTATAAGACAGGTATTGGTGGTTCGGCATATGATAAACCGAAACCATCCATCTATGATGTATTTGCGGATGATACCTATTTGCCAGAGTTTATCAAACAAATGAGAAGATTGACGAGGCAGGATGGTATGTATCGTTTTTCTAAAACATTACATCTGGACAATCCTGAATTTCATAATTCGCATATACAAAGTGGTAAAGAGTGGATTGAAAAGTGGGTAGCGGGTGATAATAAAAGTGGATATGGGTTTTGCCTATCTCAGGCAGATAGTAAAGTTCCATCACCACCAATTACTGCACAAGAAGTTAAAGACCTTTACAAAGCTGGTATATTGAAATACGAAAATATATCTTCACTTAAAACTGCGGATTGGGGTGAGAATATTGATAATTTAGTTGATGTTCCTAAACAACCAATTCAGATTAAAATCTATCCATTAGGGCAGAGAATATTTCCTGAAGCAACTGCTGCATTTCGTATTGGTATGGGTACACAGGCGGTTGTAAACTTCCCACCACTTACTGCAAAGTATTTGTATCAGAGGTTTACTCAACATATCAAAGAGCAAGATGTAATTAACATTTATGACCCATCAGCTGGTTGGGGTGGAAGGATATTGGGAGCATTAAGTGTAGATGATAGAAATATCCACTACATCGGTAATGACCCAAATACTGAAAACTATATTGCAGAAATCGGTAAGACTCGTTATGAGTATCTTGCTGAATTCTTTAACAATAAAGTACCTGGTGCAGCTAATCCATTTTGGGGACATGCAAATACATATGAACTTTTTACAACGGGTTCTGAAGTTATTGCAGATGACCCGAGATTTCAAAAGTATAAAGGTAAGTTAGATTTCGCATTTACTTCACCACCATACTTTGATAGAGAAAGATATTCCGATGATGATTCGCAATCTTTTAAGAAGTTTGGTAATTATGAAAGTTGGAGAGATGGTTTCTTAAAACCAACTCTTACAACAATTTTTGAATATCTACGAAACGATAGATACATTTGTTGGAATATCGCAGATATCAAAGTTGGACCTGATAAATTTTATCCATTAGAGCAAGATAGTATTGATATCCTAACACAATTAGGATGTGAACACAAAGGTAAAATCAGAATGACTATGAGTCCGATGACAGGAATGGATTTATCTAAAGCAAAGAATTCTATGCAGATTGAAGGACAATTTTATAAGTACGAACCAATTTTTATTTTTTATAAACCATAATGTATCAGAATATATTTTTAGAGAGGCAGAGGAACTTAATACATCTTTGGGATGATACGATAGGGTATCGTACATTCCCATATAAAAAGTATGCATATCGTAAAGACCCAAATGGACAATATGTTTCAATGCATGGAGACCGTTTGGAAAAGATTTATAAGTGGGATAAAGAAGATGGAGAAGAATTGTTTGAGAGTGATGTACCTGAAACAACCAGAGTATTAGTTGACCTATACGAAGATGATACTCCATCAAAAGGACATATTGTATTAACATTTGATATTGAGGTTGAGATGCATACCGGTCTTCCAAATATTGAGAAGGCAGATAATGAAATCACTTCAATTGCGGCGCATGATGATGCTACAAAAGAATATCACGTATTCGTTGTAGATAAGAAAGGCAAAGTAAAAGGTAAAGCATTTCAGAAAGATGGTAAAGATGTACATGTTCATATCTACAAAAGTGAAAGAGAACTATTGAATGCATATATTACCTACGTTGAAAGCGTAAACGCAACAATCTGGACAGGATGGAATATTGATTTCTTTGACGTTCCATATCTTTACAATCGTATTAAAAATATTATGGGTGAAACCCAAGCAAATCGTCTTTCATCTATTGGTAAAACATACTGGTCACCATATCGTAATCGTTATAGTATTGCGGGTGTGAGTATTATGGACTATATTGGATTGTATAAAAGATACAACTTCGGTTTAGAAAGTTCATATACTCTTAACCACATTGCTACAAAAGAATTAGGTAGAGGTAAGGTTGAATATGAAGGAAGTTTGGATGACCTCTTTGAAAACGATTTAGAGAAATTCATTGAGTATAATATTACTGACGTTGAGCTGGTAGTGGCAATGGATACGAAACTTCAGTTCATTGAATTGAGTAGAGCTATTTGTCACTCTGGCTTTACGCCTTATGAAGATTATATTTTTTCATCAAAGTATTTGGAAGGAGCGTGTTTGGCTTATCTCAAAAAGAAAGGATTGGTAGCACCGAACAAACCAAAGAACCACAAAGATAAACTTGCAGAACAAACCGAAGCGGGTGAGGAAAAGTTCATTGGTGCGTATGTAAAAGAACCTATTGTTGGAAAGTATGATTGGATTTATGACTTGGACTTAACATCTCTATATCCATCAATCATTATGACACTTAATATCTCACCTGAAACAAAAGTTGGTAAGGTTGAGAATTGGGATCCTGATGCGTGGGTTAGGGGTGAAGATAGGCAATTTGTTATTAATGGTAAAACAAAACAATTTACATACAATAGACAAGAACTTTCCGAATTGATTAGGGATAATGAATTGGGTATTGCGGCTAATGGCGTTCTTTATACACAAAAGAAACCAGGTCTTATTGCAGATATTTTGGATACGTGGTTCAAACAAAGGGTTGAGTTCCGAAAGTTGGAAAAGAAGTATGGTGAAGAAGGTAATACTGAATTGTATGAGTTCTATGGTAAGAGACAGTTGGTTCAGAAAATTCTTTTGAACTCAATGTATGGTGTGTTAGGACTTGTTGCATTTAGATTTTATGATATTGATAATGCAGAGGCAGTTACAATTACCGGTCAAACCGTAATTAAGAAAACTGCTGAAATGGCAAATCTAAAGTATTGGAAAGAGTTAGGAACAAAAGAGGATTATAATGTTTATATTGATACCGATTCAATCTATATGATGGCAGAACCTTTGGTTAAGCATCGTTTTCCTGAATACAAAACTTTTGACCAGACAAGGATGGCACAAGAAGTGAATACGGTTGCAGAAGAAACTCAATCATTCCTTAACCGATTCTATGATATGTTGGCGGAGAGATTCTTTTGTATCCCTAAAGAGAAACACCGTTTTGAGATTAAGAAAGAGTATATTAGTAAGGCAGGATTTTGGGTAGCTAAGAAAAGATATGCACAATGGATGATTTTGAAGAATGGTATCCCTTGCGATAAGTTGGACGTAAAAGGTTTAGATGTAGTAAGAAGTTCATTCCCAAAAGCATTTCAGGACTTTATGGCTAAGATGTTGAAGAATATTCTAATGGGTAAGAGTAACGAAGAAATTAATACTGACCTATTAGAATTCAAAAAGAACTTACCTAATCTTCCTATTAATAAAATCGCAAAAGGTGGAGCTATCAAAGAATTGAGTAAGTATGATAATGGAAAGTGGAGAAAGGATAGTGGATTGGCAATTGCTAACTTTGAGAAAGGAACACCTGCTCACGTGAAAGCCGGAATAGCATACAACCGATTACTAAAATTCTTTGAGTGTCCGTTTAAGCACGAACCGATTAGAGATGGTGAAAAAGTAAAGTGGGTATATCTAAAACAAAACCCATTGGGAATTGATACTCTAGCGTTCAAAGATTACAATGACCCGAAAGAGATATTGGACTTTATTACCACATACATTGATAGAGAAGAAATCTATAAAGCAGAACTAGAAAATAAATTGGGTGACTTCTATGGAGCACTTAAATGGGAGATGGCTTCGGTTGATTCCCAAAACGCAAAAAAGTTTTTTGAATTCTAAACTTTTTTTCGTATATTTGTAAAACAAAACGTATATTATGGCAAAGGCTAAAAAAACAAAAAAAGTAGAAGAAGTAAAGATTGAAGACCAATCTGAACAACTACAACAATTAGGTGATGTAACAATTACACAAAAAAAATATGATGAATGTGAATGGTGTTTTCAATTTGATGAAGATGACCCACAAATATTTGCTTGGACGGATTCTGAAATGAATAAAGATGAGGACCCTAAAATTGTTTTTACAATCACTAACGTTGAAAACTCATATATTAGTTTTACCAACAAAGATGGAAAGAAATTCAGAATCTTTGCTAGAGAATTATCTGAAGGTGGTAAAGATTTAAGGAATAAACAAAGAGAAGCATTTAAACAATTACAAAATGGAAGTGAAAATCAAGAAGCTTAATCCAAACGCAGTAATTCCTTCATATGCTAAATCAGGCGATGCTGGAATGGATTTGGTAGCAACAACAATTATATCAGATACACCGGAACAAATTACTTATGGTATGGGTATTGCTTTAGAAATACCTGAAGGATTTGTAGGATTAATATTTCCTCGCTCATCAGTTAGAAAGACTGGTTTGGATTTAAGTAATTCAGTTGGTGTTATTGATAGTGGATATAGAGGTGAACTTCAAGCTACATTTAATAAAGTATTTGGTGGTGACCGTTTTTATGATGAAACAAAAAATACCGAAGATACATCAAATAATTTTTACAAAGTAGGTGATAGAATCGCACAAATTATGATTATACCATATCCACCAATTGAGTTTATAGAATCAGAAGAATTATCAAATACCGAAAGAGGTGAAGGTGGATTTGGTTCAACAGGAAAATAAAAAATAAAAATATGTTTCAATTTACACAAGAAGAAAAAACAAATCACTCACTTTGGGTAGAAAAATATAGACCAGCAAAGTTAGATGATTATGTAGGAAATGAGCATCTTAAAAATAAAGTTGCTGGATATATTGAAAGTGAAGATGTACCACATCTACTTTTCTTTGGAAAAGCCGGTACTGGTAAAACTACACTTGCTAAATTAATAGTAAACTCTATTGAGTGTGATTATATGGTTCTTAATGCATCGGATGAGAATAACGTGGAAACGGTAAGAACAAAAGTTAAAAACTTTGCATCATCTATTGGGTTTAAAAAGTATAAAATTATTATACTAGATGAGTTTGATTATATGACTCCAAACGCACAGGCAATTCTTCGTAATTTAATGGAAACGTTTAGTAGGCATTGCCGTTTTATTCTAACGTGTAATTATATTGAAAAAATTATTGAACCAATTCAAAGCCGTTGTCAAACTTTCCAAATTACACCACCAACTAAAAAAGATGTTGCTATTCAAATGAGTAAGATTTTGAAGGCAGAAGGTATAGAGTTTGACCCGAAAGATTTAGTTCCAATTATTGATTCATCTTATCCGGATATTCGTAAAATTATTAATACTTGTCAATTAAACTCTCTAAAAGGTAAATTACAATTAGATGTTCAGAATCTTTTAGATAACGATTACAAACTTAAAGTATTAGAAATTCTTAAATCAAATGATGATAAGAGAAACAAATATATGAAAATCAGGCAAACTATTATAGATGCAAAGACAACTGATTTTACTGACCTATTTACTCTCCTTTATGATAAAGTAGATGATTATGCGGCAGAAAACACATCTAATGTAATTTTAGTATTAGGTGATGCAGTAGCTAAATCCGCTGTAGCTATTGATAAAGAAATTGTAGCAGCGGCAACAATGATTCAAATTATAAACATTATTTAATATGGCAAACATTATAGGAGCAGGAGAAACACCGCAGATGCCGGGAGGAGCTCAACCAAAAGTAGATATATCGCAATCAGTACCTGTGTTTTGTGATTGTGGTGGTAAAACATTCTTACCAGCTATGAAGATGAGAAAACTTTCAAAATTGGCGTATGGTGGTGACCAGGATATGATGATACCTTTTGAAGTATATCTTTGTGGTGATTGTGGGGCAGAGCAAGAACTTATGAAGCCTGTACAATTAAGAGCATTAGAACAAAAAGATAAGTTAGAAGCTGCTAAAACAAAATCATTAGATTTAGAATAATATGGCTAAAGGATTATTTGACCATATCAATGCAATTACAAAAGACCAGGATCCAAAGTATTGGGACAAATTAGATGATGCTGATAAAAAGACTTGGAGTAATTGGTTAATCATTCGCTACATGTCTATGAATCCTGATTGGATTGAGATGGTAGCAGAAATACAACCGTATATTCAAGAGGCACCACCAAAAGCTGTCTACAAAGCACTTATTGGTATTATACCAAAAGGAAAAAGTTATCTTCGTTATATGAAAGGTAAATCGGTAAGGGATTACGAAGATTGGATTTTGGAATTGATTGCCAAATGGTTTTTAGTATCTCAAAAAGAAGCATCGGAGTATTTGGACATACTTTATGAAAGTACTATCGGCAGGGAGGAAATTAAACGAATTGCCGAAGCGTATGGTACTGACCCGAAGTTAATTACTAAATTGAAACTTAAAGTTTAATTTGGTATATTCATCATTTTTTCGTATATTTACATTATGGCAAAAGTATCATTTTCGCAGTTCTCAATGTGGAGTAACTGCCCCCAGCAGTATAAGTTATCGTATATAGATAAGTTAGGTGAAAGTTCAGGTAACATTCACACAATATTTGGTTCGGCAATGCACGAAACCTTACAACATTATCTATCAGTTATGTATGGTGTTTCTAAAAAACAAGCGGATGAGATTGACTTGGATAAGTTACTGCTTGATAAAATGAGAGAACATTATACAAAAGAAAAAGAATTACTAACCGAAGGAACTCCTTGTGAGCAAGTTGAGTTAGAAGAATTTTATGGCGATGGTAGAAGAATAATCGGTTGGTTCAAAAAGTATTCAAGCAAATTTTATTCCAAATCCGGCTATGAATTAGTTGGTATTGAGATTCCACTAAACGCACCAATTAAAGAAGGTGTACACTTTATTGGATTCATTGATATTGTGTTGAGAGATTTAGCTGAGAACTCAATTATTATTGTTGACCTTAAAACATCAACAATGGGTTGGAATCAATATCAGAAAGCGGATGAGATGAAAAATTCTCAAATACTTCTTTACAAAAAATATTATTCAGAACTTTTTAATATTTCACTTAACAAAATCAAAGTTGAATATCAAATTATGAGAAGGAAGTTGCCAGAAGATTCAGCATTTCCTATACCATATATGTCAAAACACGTTCCTTCAAATGGAGGTCCTTCGGTTACAAAAGCATATGATAAATTTATGAATTTTGTAAACACTGTTTTTGAAGATGGTGGTACATACAAAGATATTCCTTTTCCAAAAGTACCAGGTACAAACAAAAAGAATTGTAAGTATTGTGAGTTTTTAGGAAAACATTGTGATGGTAAACCTTAATTTTTGTTTTTTTATTTTCTATATACTTATATATACAAATATATTAAAATAAAAAGACAATGATTCAAGAAAACACAAAACTTACAACTGTGAAGATATTGAAAGATGTGTATTCATCATTTAAAAAAGTATCATTTGATTCCGATGTTACCTTACAAAAATTAGTTAATAGAACGGTTGAAAGATATGTTAAAGACGAAGAATTTCGTAAAGAAATGAATGAGTACTTACAATTACAAATTTCAGGTTCACAATTTTAAAATTAGTTATGGCAAAGAAAAAAATATTGTTACTTTCAGATGATTTAAGAATGGCGAGCGGTATCGCTACAATGTCTAAAGAATTAGTATTAGGGACAGTTCATAAATACGATTGGTTTCAGGTGGGGGCAGCTATTAATCATCCTGAGCAAGGTAGGGTTTTGGATGTAAGTGAAGATATTCAAAAAAATTATGGAATAGCTGATGCTAGTGTAAAAATACTTCCTTGGAATGGATATGGTAATGCCGATTTGATTCGTCAATTAATTAATGCGGAAAAGCCAGATGCTATCCTACACTTTACTGACCCACGCTATTGGACTTGGTTATATGATATAGAGCATGAAATAAGACAAAATATTCCTTTATTGTTTTATGCAATTTGGGATGATTTGCCAGACCCAATGTACAATCGTAACTTCTATGAAAGTTGTGATTGGATAGGTTGCATATCTCGTCAAACCTATGGTATTATCAGTAGAATTGGTCAAAGAACTGATAAACCAACTTGGATACCAAAACAACCTTGGCAAGTTAGTTATGTACCACATGGTATTAATACTGATATATACAAACCAACGGATGTTCCTACTGAATATCGTAATGAAATTTTAGGCGGTAAAGATTATGAGTTTGTACTTTATTGGAGCAATCGTAACATCAGAAGAAAACAGCCGGCCGATGTAATCTACGCTTTTAAATTGTTTTGTGAAAAGATTGGTAAAGAAAAAGCAGATAAGTGTTTGTTATTAATGCATACACAGCCTGTGGATGATAATGGAACTGACCTTCCGGCAGTTATAGAAGCTGTAGCACCTGATTGTAATATTAAGTTTTCAGAAAAGAGAAGATTACAACATGAATTAAATTGGAATTATAATATCGCAGATTGTACAATTAACATTGCTAACAACGAAGGATTCGGATTAGCAACTGCAGAATCGGTAATGGCTGGTACTCCAATTATTGTAAACGTAACCGGTGGATTGCAAGACCAATGTGGATTTAAAGTAGAGGGTAATGTATTAGTAGCTGAAGATTATATTAAGATAGGTTCTTTGCATGAATGGAGAAAGTGGGAAGGGAAAGCAGAACCTGGCCCTTGGGCAATTCCTGTATGGAGTAGAGCATTGGCATTGGCAGGTTCAGTACCTACACCTTACATTTGGGATGATAGAGTTGATTTGCATGATGTAGCGGAAGCTATTGAAAAAATGTATAATACTCCAAAAGAACAAAGAAAACAAAATGCATTAAAAGGTAGAGAGCATTTTATAAATGAAGCTGGATTGAATCATACCAATATGTGCCAGACACTTATTGATGGTATTGAGTCAACATTCCAAAATTGGAAACCAAGAAAAAGATTTGATGTATTCAAAATTAAATAAGTTATGAGTAAAGCAACGTTAGTATTTCAGGGACCTATTTTTACAAGAAGTGGATATGGTGACCATTGTAGAGATTTGATGAAATCACTTCGTAAGATGGATAAGTACGATATAAAAATTATCCCACTTCGTTGGGGTAACACTCCACAAAATCAGGTGAGTGACCAGGATGAATTTGGAAGATGGATGTTAGAAAGAGTTATTGGTGAGATTGGTGAAAAGCCGGATGTGTTTATGCAAGTTTCGGTGGCAAACGAATTTGAACCAAAAGGACATTATAATATTGGTATAACTGCGGGAGTTGAAACCACAATTGCACCAAAAGATTTTATTGAAGGTTCAAACAAAATGGATTTAATTATTGTTCCTTCGCAATTTACAAAAGGTAATATAGGCGGAACTGTGTATCAACAAAAAGACCAATCAACCGGACAAATTGTTGGAGAATTTAAAGTTGATAAACCAATTGAAGTTCTTTTTGAAGGTGTTGATACTGAAATATTTTCAAAAGGTTTTCATAAACCAGGTTCAAAAATTGATATATTAGACAATGTAAAAGAAGATTTTTGTTTTCTTATTGTTGGACATTGGTTAAAGGGTTCTTTGGGACAAGATAGAAAAGATATTGGTATGGCAATAAAAACGTTTGCAACGGTATTCCAATATCTACCAAAAGAAAAAAGACCTGCGCTTGTTGTAAAAACATCGCATGCCGGATTTAGTGTAATTGATAGAGAAGAAACTCGCCGAAAAATTGATGAGGTGCTGAAACCTTTTGGAGATAAATGTCCTTCAATATATTTGATACATGGGGATTTAGAAGAAACTGATATGAGTAATCTTTATCACAATCCAAAAGTAAAAGCTATGTTATCATTTACAAAAGGTGAAGGGTATGGTAGACCATTAGCTGAGTTTACTCTTACAGGTAAACCAATTATAGTAAGTGGGTGGAGTGGGCATGTTGATTTCCTACCCGCCGAAAATGCAGTTCTACTAGAAGGTTCACTCACTCCAATTGATGAATCGGCAGCAGACCAATTCATTATGAAAGAATCTCAATGGTTTACTGTAAATTATTCAAATGCTGCAAATAAAATTTATGATGTTTATAACAAATATAATTCATATTTGGAAAAATCTGCAGGTTTAAGAGAAAACACATTAAAAAACTTTACTTTAGAAAAAATGCATGAAAGATTTACACAAATACTTGATACTTATGTAAAGAAAGCACCTCAATTAGTACCGTTTAATATGCCAAAGGTAAATTCTTCAAAAATGCAGATACCAAAATTAAATAAAGTATAAAGTGGCGTACGCAAATCAATATAAAAAGTTCTTAAAAAAAGAGTTTTTAGCAAATAAAACTAATCTAAAAACTCGTAATTTTTATAAGATTGTTTCATATCAGTATGCCGATGGACATAAACAAACTTTTAGTGGACAAAAAACTACATTAGTATTTTTAATGGGGGTTACATCCGATAAAAAATTAAATTGTATTAAAATTACTGAAGTTAGACCAGAAAAATTTTTTGCATGGTTTAAGAAACTTATAAAACCTTCACTAAAATGTGAAACTATAAGAGCAAATTTTGTTAATCAGGAATTTGAAAATTGTATTATTGAAGATACAAGAAAAGGTGCAGGTATTTTTGCAAAAGTAAAAACCGATTCTATTTATACAAGTGACCCAACTGCGTTTAGAACATATTCACTTGAAGGTATCAAACAAATTAAGACTGTTTATTTAGATGAAAATTGGTTAATGAATGAACTTTTAGGTAAAAATTGTTATGACCCAATGGACTTGAATAAAGATGGTGTTGTTACCGAACAAGAACGAAAGCAATATCAAAGAAAACAAAATTTAGCCAAAGAGGAAAACTTTAGATTATAATCAAACTTATTCTTTAGAATATTTATATTTACTGTAGATTATAGAACCCTACAAGCATAATATAAATGGCAATTACACAAAGACTTATAAAGGGCAGTCCACTTACAGCAGCAGAAATGGACGCCAACCTGAATATTTTAGAACAAACATCAGGCTCATTTACTGCTTTAATGACTGGTTCATTTTTGGCGGTATCTCAATCCGTTTCCAATCTTTCAACATTACAAGGAACATTAAGTGGACAATTTACAGGTAGTGCTTTAATTTCGGGTAGTTTAAAATTCACATCCTCGTCAATATCTTTTAAAAACACAACCGATAAGGTAGTTGTTTATGACCCGGTGGATGGTGCAATTGGATGGAGTTTAGTATCCGGTAGTATTCAAACTTCTGGTACATCTGGAACAAGTGCAGTGAATGGTACGAGTGGCGTAAATGGTACAAGTGGCGTAAATGGTACGAGTGGCGTAAATGGTACAAGTGGTGTCAATGGCACTAACGGCTCAGCAGGCTCATCTGGTACTGCAGGCACAACGGGTACTGCAGGCACAACCGGCACGGCCGGCACAAGCGGTGTAAGTGGAACATCTGGACAAGATGGTACATTAGCAGGAGCTGATTTAGTACCAAGAATACAACAAACAACAGCATCACTAAACGCATTTTCGGCATCAACTGAAGCTCATATTCAATTTATGAGCTATCTTACATCTTCATATAATAATCAATTTGCTCAAATAGGAATTGCAACGGGTTCATTAAATGCGTTTACAAGTTCAATAGGCTCTGGTATTCCAAATTTAAATTTCTTTAGTGGTTCAACAAATAGACATACCGCATCGGTAAATGTGACAACTGCATCTTTAAACACTTTCACCGGTTCAATTAGGGGTGAAGTAAATGGATTAGAAGCATATACTGCATCACTAAAAGCTGTAGGATTAGTATCCGGTGCAGCGCAAATTACCGCATTAGGATTTGGAGCTGGCGGTGGCGGAGGTTCTTTCCCATATACTGGTTCTGCAATCATAAGTGGTTCATTGCAAGTTACTGGTTCAACGTTTATGGTTGGTGGTGTAAATGCATCAGGAATTGTTTCTGGTGCAGCTGGATTATCAACAACGGGTCCTTTGAGTGCATCTTTAAGAGAAGGATATGTTTGGGTAGGTGGACCAACTAATCAAAATACACGTCAAATAGCAACATCATCATTAAGTGGTGGTGGTGGTGGAAGTACAATAAGTGTTGTAAGAGGTGCTTCAACATATACGTCAGTTGATACTTTAGAATTAACTGCCGATTTTAGTGTAACTGATTTAGGTGGTGGCAATTTATTAGTAGATGTGACTGGTGGCGGAGGAAGTGGTACTGATGGTACTGCCGGCACATCTGGTACTTCTGGTCAAACATCAACTGCTGGAACATCTGGAACATCTGGTTTGAGTGGTACTAGTGGTAGTAGCTTAGCAGGTACAAACGGTACATCTGGTACTTCTGCAATAGGTTCTTCTGGTACTAATGGTTCTCCTGGTGTAAGTGGTACATCGGGTTCTTCTGGTACATCGGGAGGTTCTAATGGTTCGGGTGGTTCTTCGGGTACTTCTGGTACAACAACCGAAATTGGTGTTAGAGATGGTAACGGAGGAATAACTGCAGTTTATGCTGTAAGAGATATATCTTTTAGTGGAAGTGTTATTCTTACTCCATCGGGTGCAAATGGCGTTGTTGTATCATTAACAGGTGGTAATGGTGCATCGTTTTCATCAGCATCGTATAATGGATGGATAACAGGTTCGGCACAAATATTAGATGCAGGATTTGTACAATCGGCATCGGGCTTATTCAAAGATTTCATTGTAACACAATCAATGGTTAGAGATTGGAGTGTGGTAAATAATGGTAATAGTGGATATGTATTTACTCCATCAAATGACCCAACTTTGGAAAGAGGCGAAGATGTTGATATTTGGGTTTATCATGGTGATACAATCGTATTTAACGTAGTAGCAGCATCGCACCCATTCTACATTAAAACATCAGTAACCTCAGGTACTGGACAGGGAGTGACTGGTGTAAACAATAATGGTGCAACAAATGGTACTGTAACGTATAACACAAGTGGTTCAGTTCCTGGTTCAACAATCTTCTATTGTAGCTCAGCAAATACGGCATTAAGTGGACCTATTTATATAAAAGATAGACAAAGAAGAACTCAATTCAAAGATGGTAGAATAGTGCATACGGGTTCTATATGGGTTGATGGTGGTATGATTGTTACTGGTTCAATTTATTTCAGCGGTTCATTATATCAAAATGGAGTAGCATTTCAAGGTGGTGGTGGAAGTAGCGTATTTGCACAAACGGGTTCATATTATTCAGCAAATGGAGATTTATATGTAACTGGTTCATTTAGAGTTAGTGGTTCAATAACAGCATCTGCAATAACCGTAACTTCTCCTGGTACACCTGAAATATATTCATCAACAAATATCAATTTAAATGCAGGAAATGCAGTAGTAATAACTTCATCATCATTAAGATTGGCAAGTTTTACTGATGGACAAACTAGTAGTTTAGCACCTGCAAATGGTGATGTATATTATAATACTACTACTAATAAATTTATGGGTAGAATTAGTGGTAGTTGGATTGAATTTACATCTGGTTCATCTGTTGGTGGAGCTGGTGGTGCATCTGGTACTTCTGGTACATCTGGAGTTTTAAATTTAAGTGGTACAACTTTTAATGGTGTAATAACATATAGTGGAAGTATGGGTATGGTGAGTGCTGGTTTAAAATACGAACCAATATCAACTAAAACCGAAGTATCTTCATCTATTCACATTACATCGTTTATGAATATTGCACCATCAAATCCATTACCTTCTGGTGTGTTGGTAACTGCTGGTACTTTTGCAGTATCGGCATCTGCAGCAACCTATAAACCATACTTCTATGATGGAAGTGCATGGAACGCATTATATTAATAGAAAATGAGAGAATACAACGTTATCTTAAAAGAGGGAATTGATTACGATGAATTTTGGAATGATATAGAAAGTGATACCGATGGTGGTAAATTATACATTCCAAATCGTAAAGTAGAATTTACAAACGAAAGACCTGGCTCTCTTCGTCAATGTTGGTATTTGCTAACAGAGGAAGAAGCAGAACAGCTTAAATTAGATGAAAGAGTATTTGACGTAGAAATACCACCAGACCATAGAGATGATTTGAAAATGGTTTTAAGAGCGGTTCAGAATACTGATTTTACAAAAAATCCAGCAACTGTAGATTCTGGCGATTATACTAATTGGGGATTAATACGTTCTAATTTTGATTTTAATTGTTATGGTACCGGAACATCTACAACCGCTTCTTATGAATACTCATTGACGGGAAATGGTGTAGATGTTGTAATTCAAGATAGTGGATTGCAAGTAGACCATCCTGAATTTCAAGACGAATTTGGAGTTAGTAGAGTACAACAAATAAATTGGTACACCGAAAGTGGATTAAGTGGAACACAGTCTGCAAATCATTATAGAGATTTTGATGGACATGGTACACATGTTGCATCAACTGTGGCTGGTAAATTTTTTGGATGGGCTAAAAAAGCAAGAGTATATTCTCAAAAACTTAGCGGATTAGAAGGCAGTGGAGATAGTGGTACGGGTATATCTATAACCGATGCATTTGATGCTATAAAACTTTGGCATAGAAATAAACCAGTAGACCCTAAAACAGGAGCAAAAAGACCAACTGTAGTTAATATGAGTTGGGGATATGTTCATTATTTTACTGCAGTTACTTCACTAACATATAGAGGTACATCTTATAGTAATACAACCGCAACCATAGCTGCAAATAGAGAAACTAATTATGGTTATATTCAAAATTTTGATGGGACTTATTACTATGGAAACACTAGGGTTTCATCAACCGATACTGATATTGATGAGATGATTTCCGAAGGAATACATGTTTGTATTGCAGCGGGTAACTTTGGATTTAAAATAGATGTAGCCGGTGGTTCTGATTATGATAATACCATTACCGCAACCGGTGGAAACATTGGTGGTGCGAACTACTACCATAGAGGTTCTTCACCTTATTCAACTAGGGCAATAAAAGTGGGAAATGCAGATAGTGCTTCATACGATGCTAATACTGACCAAAAAGCAATATCATCTGAAACAGGACCTGGTGTTGATATTTATGCACCTGGAACTGCTATTATGGGAGCTTGTTCCCAGACAACACAATTTACAACTGGTAACTATTTTAAAAATTCTTCGTTTAAACAAACAAATATAAGTGGAACTTCTATGGCATCTCCACAAGTTGCCGGTGTAGCAGCACTTATTTTACAAATAAATCCAAAAATGACACCATCTGAATTAAAACAATATTTGATTAGTAATTCAAATGGTGATTTATATGCAACTTTAAATAATAATGATTGGACAAATAGAAGAAGTTTATGGGGTGGCGTGACTAGATATTTGTTTAATAAATTTAATAAATCACAGGCCAGTAGCATAGGTGGTGGTTTAAGTTTTAGTGGTGGCTTTATATTTAAAGTTTCTTAATTTTTTATCGTTTTCTAATTTCTCTTTATATTTATATATACAAATATATTACCAATAAAATTTGGTAAATAAATAAAAAAATCTTATATTTGTATTATGATAAATGTTACATACGCAATTACAGTTTGTAATGAAATTAACGAAATAACAAATTTAGTTGATTTTTTACAACCAAAAATTAAGGAAGAAGATGAGATACTAATTCAGTTTGATGAATTATCGGCCACCTCTCAAATAATTGATTATCTCAAAATAATTTCACAGCTTCACAAAAATATTAGAGTGATTTCTTTTCCTCTAAACGGTGATTTTGCATCTTTTAAAAACAATTTAAAAAATCATGCCAATGGTATTTTTATATTTCAAATTGATGCCGATGAAATGCCAACAGAATATATAGTTGAAAATCTTTCTGATTTATTAGAATTTAATAAAGATGTAGACCTTTTCTTCGTACCACGTGTAAACACAGTAAATGGATTGACACAACAACATATTCAAAAGTGGGGATGGAAAGTAAATGAAAAGGGATGGATTAATTTTCCAGATTATCAAACACGTCTTTATAGAAGAACATCTGAAATAGAATGGCAAGGTAAGGTGCATGAAAGAATCGTTGGATATAATACACTTTCAGTATTACCACAAGAAGAACAATTTTGTTTGTACCATCATAAACAAATTGAAAGGCAAGAAAAACAAAATGCATATTACGAAACTATATGAAAATAGCATTCTTAACTGAAATGGGATTTATTGGTAAAGTTCCATCGGTGCATCCAAATATGAGAACAGAGTTTGCTTGGATGCATGCTTTAGATGCAGACCATTTCAATATTCATATGATTGATGGTTTGACAGGATATGACCACGTATTTGTTATATTTCCAAAAGGTAAAACATTTTTAAGTTCGGAAGGTAGTACATTAGTAAAAGGAGTTAATCCAGTTTCCGAACTACTTCGTCAACCAATAGTTAAACGAATAAAAGAAAAAGGAAATGGTTCAGTTCATTATATTCAAGAAGGACCTCATTGGTGGTGGAATGATTATGAAGTAAATGACCAAATTTATTTTTATAACTTTCTTTCGGAATGTGATTCAATTTTTACACACAATTCATCCGATGTTCCTTACTACAAAGGTCTTTTTCCAAATAAAGAAGTTAGACCTATCTTTACGTTAATGATTGAAGAATTGGTTAAAAACATAGTACCAACAAAAGAAAACAAAGCAATTATTGGTGGTAACTTTGCAAGATGGTATGGTGGATTTGAAAGTTATATTGTAGCAAATGAATTTGATTGCGAAATATGGACACAAGATTCACATGCCAAAAGAGTTGGTGAAGAAAGTGTTGATGGTATAAAACATTTTAAGAGAATGATTTGGCAAGTGTGGATGAATGAATTATCAAAATTTAAGTATGGTGTTCATCTAATGCCAACCGTAGCAGCGGGAACATTCTCACTTAATTGTGCATACTTTGGAATACCTTGTATTGGAAACATATTAGTGGATACACAAGTTCTTTGTCATCCAAATCTTTCGGTTGATGTGTATGATATTCAAAACGCAAGAAATTTGGCAAAACTATTAAAAGATAATCCAACTTATTACAATATGTGTTCAGAAAAAGCAAAAGATAATTACCATACACATTATTCAGTTGATGTTTGGAAAAATAGAATGAAAAATTATTTAGGATGATAAGTGTTATATTAAATGGTTACAAAAGAGCAGATAATCTTAATGAGCAATTAGAAGCTCTAAAAAATCAATCAGTACAACCGGATGAAATACTTTTTTGGTATAACAATCCTGGTGATAATGACCTGATTAATTACGATATTGGTACTGAAATAGCAGGTGCTTATTGTAACTACAACTTTGGTGTGTGGGCACGATTTGCTTTTGCATTTATGGCTCGTAATCCTTATGTATGTATCTTTGATGATGATACAATACCTGGCCGTAGATGGTTAGAAAATTGTATGGAAACAATGAAAACACACGAAGGATTATTAGGTACGGTTGGATTATTATACCCAGTTCCACTTCCGGCAGAACATTCATCTTATTATGAACACTACTTACGTTTTGGTTGGCCTGAGCAAGGTAATAATGATAAAACAGTGCAAGTTGATTTAGTTGGGCATAGTTGGTTCTTTAAGAAAGAATGGTTATCTCATATGTGGAGAGAACAACCTGACCCAAAGTATAATACTTGTGGTGAAGATATGCACTTTTCATATATGTTGCAAAAGTATGCTGGAATAAATACCTATGTACCACCACACCCTCGTTCTGATATGGAATTGTGGGGAAGTATAAAAGGCGGAACTTATGGTGGTGATGCTAATTCCCTTTGGGAAAGTAATCAAAAAAGTGTTGAAGGAATACCTTTCAAACAATTAATGAATCAGTATTTTAGAGAACAAAGATTAAAAGGTTGGAAATTAGTAAATGAGTAAGAAGCATCCGATATTAATATGTTTTGGTACTAGACCAGAATGGTTAAAGGTAAAACCATTAATTGATTTATTGCCAAAAGAAAAATATAAAACATTATTTACCGGTCAGCATGAAGACCTTTTAAAAGATGTTCATGTTGATTTTAGAGTTAATATAGAAAATAGTTTTCGTCATACTAGATTAGATTCTATTATGATGGGTTGTATGGAATATTTTCCAAATTACAACTTTAGCGGTGTGTTGGTGCAAGGTGATACAGCCTCCGCATTTGCCTGTGCGCTAGCAGCGTTTCATAGAGAAATAAAGGTTATTTATTTAGAAGCGGGTCTACGCAGTTATGATTTACAAAATCCTTATCCAGAGGAAGGTTACAGACAAATGATAGCACGCTTGGCAGATATTAACTTTGCGCCAACACAACTCTCCGCTGAAAACCTGGATGCGGAAAGAGTAAAAGGAGATATTCATATAGTTGGAAACACTGTATTGGATAACCTTATGAAGTATGATAAAGGTAGTTATGGTGATACTATTTTGGTCACAATGCATCGTAGAGAAAATCACCATTGGATGGATGAATGGTTTAAGTACATTGATGATTTAGCCGTTAGATATCCGCAGTATAAGTTTATACTTCCGATACATCCAAATCCAAACGTTCAGAAGCATAGGGGTTTATTGACAAACGTAAACGTTATTGAACCCCTAACACATGATGAAACTATTAACATTCTAAAAGATTGTAAGTTAGTAATAACTGATAGTGGTGGATTGCAAGAAGAAGGTTCTTTCTTTAATAAGAAAGTAATTGTGTGTAGAAAAACAACCGAAAGACCAGAAGGTATAAAAACAGGTCACCTTTATATGTGTGAAGAACCACAAAAACTCCCACAATTATTTGGTGAGTTGGAAAAGAATTCGTATATTTGTAAACCTTGTCCTTATGGTGACGGTAGAGCAGCAGAAAAGATTAAAAAGATATTAGATGAAGAACTTTAGACAACACTTCGCCAAATTTACTGAAATGATTAGAAATGATGAGCACTTTGGGTTTGCTCGTTATTCCGATGGTGAATTGTATATACTCCAAAATAAAGAATTAGTTTTAGATAAAGGATTAATTCAAATTGGTGAGCAAAAACAAGGCGGTATATACCAACCTGCTGATTTCAAACACTTTGACCCAAAAGTACATGGAGTGTTTCTTGAAAGATTGATTGAAGCATATAAACACCGTCAACCAAATTACTACAAAGGTATTAGTTGTAAGTGTTGTGTGGGTGAAAAAGATTTCCAATGGCAGTTGGATTTACATGGTGGTGATGATGAAAGTTTGACATGGGCAAATCTTTGGGTTAATGGTAATTATCCATTATTTGTTACACATACATTACCAATTCTTTATAGTAAAGATTGTGTATTTGTTGGACATAAAGATGCTGACATATCTAAACTACCTTTTGTAGTGAAAGATTTTAGAGTTGGCTATAACGCATTTGTAAACGATTATGATAAAATTGAAGAAATCAGACAATGGATTAAAGAGAACAACATCACAAATCATGTGTTCTTATTCTCAGCTTCTACATTCACCAATTTGGCAGTATATGAGTTATTCAGAGATTTTCCCAATAATTCCTATATTGATATTGGAACGTGTCTTACACCAATGATGAACATGCCAACCCATAGAGGTTATCTAGAGGCATTTTGGGGTTATAGAGGTGGACAAGATATTCAAAAAATTTGTGTATGGTAATAGTAGAATGTACGAAAGAGTATTGGGAGTTTGTAAGAAAGCTTAGAATGGATAGTAGAGTGATTGATGGGTTTTTAGAAACCAAACCAATTACCGAAGAAGAACAAATAAAGTATATGATAAGTAATTCACAAAACTATCGTATATGTTTATTTGATGGCAGACCTGCAGGATATGTTGGTGTGATTGAAGATGATATCAGAGTATGTACTCATCCTGATTTTTTTGGAATGGGAGTTGGTAAGTTTATGATAAAATCTGCTATGGCTATATGGCCTACCGCATATGCTAAAGTAAAAATCGGAAATATTGCTAGTGATAAGTTATTTATTAGCTGTGGGTTTGAAGTAAGTGGTAGAGACGAGAACTTTACATACTATAAACTTAAAAAGAAAATGGTTAGCTTAAAGAGTTCAATTACCGCAAAGGGAAAATATGTTTCAAAGATATTACACTTTGTTGGTGGAGAAAAAAGAACATTCAATGGAGTAGATACCGATTCAATAAAGCAAGGTCAGTTTACAAAGTTTGAAACAAAAGATGGTAGACTTGTTATGATTAATGATAAGAATATCCTTTGTATAGAAATTATAAAAGAAGATTAATATGATTAAATTACACAACCCTTACAAAATTGTAAAAATGTTTGAGGAAGAAGTAGCCGAATATACTGGAGCACCATTCGCTATTTCAATTGATAGTTGTACAAATGCACTATTCTTAATTTGTAAGTATTTGGAAGTAAAAGAAGTTACTATTCCATCTAAAACTTACCTTTCAGTTCCACAATCAATTATACATGCCGGCGGTGAAGTGGTATTTGATAAAAGACCTGAAACAAATCATTGGGTAGGTGCATATCAATTAAAACCATATCCAATTTGGGATGCAGCTAAGAGATTCACAAAGGATATGTATATGCCCGGAACTTATATGGGATTATCATTCCACATCAAAAAGATATTACCAATTTGGAAAGGTGGTATGATTTTAACGGATGACCCTAAAGCAGCTGAATGGTTTAAGAGAGCTCGTTATGAAGGTAGAAGTGAGAAGTATTACAAAGATGATGATATTGAGTTCTTAGGATGGAATATGTATATGACTCCACAACAAGCAGCACATGGTTTAGCAGTAATGCAAAACCTACCTTTACACAATTCAGACCAGGGTGAATTAAATGGTTATAGAGACTTAACCGAATTCACTGTGTTTAAAAATAATAAGGTTATAGAATAATGGTAACATTTCATAAATTAGGTGAAAACGGTAGATTGGGTAATCAATTATTTCAATACGCAGCATTAAAAGGATTGGCTACCAAAAATGGATATGATATGAAAATACCAAATCCACAAACAATGAGTTGGCATGGTCAGATTTGCTTATTAGATAAGTTTAATATTCAGTGCGAATATCTAACCCAAAAAGATGCCAATAATCTTCAACATATGTACGAAGAACCTAATTGGAAACAATATGATTCAAATTTTTTTAATTTACCTGATAATACAACAATAGATGGATATTATCAAAGTATATTTTACTTTCAACATATTCAGAAAGAAATTAAAAAAGAACTTACTCCAATCAATTATTATTTGGATAAAGGTATGGACTATATTGATTTCTTAAAAGAGGAACATCAATGTGAAATAGTAAGTGTGCATGTTAGGAGAGGTGATAATATGACAAATGGACAAATGGGATTGATTCAAGCATATGAGCCAGGTGGGATGTATGAAACTTATTTTAAGGAAGCTAAGAAAGTATTTGAAGGAAAGAACGTAAAGTTTTTAGTATTCACAGGTGGACAAAGATTTAACGAAAATAATAGTATTGATATAGAATGGTGTAAACAATTTTTTGGTGAAGATGGATTCCTTTTTTCAGAAGGGCAAGACCAGATTGATGATTATTGTAGAATAATGAGTTGTGACCATAATATACTATCGCATGCTAGTTCGTTTGGATGGTGGGCAGCATATGTTAATCCAAATCCAAATAAAATAGTTGTAGCACCGGAATGGTATCATCCCGATGAACCAACTTTAAAAAGAGAAATGTTTTATCCAACAAATTATATATTATGTTAGTTATAAAAGATATGGGTGGTGATACACCGGATGGCGTAAACGATTATTTAAAAATAGAAAGACATTCAGAACAAAGTGATACTGATGTTTTAATGTATGGTATTAATACAACTATAAATTCAAGCATTCAAAATGAATACAAACATTTTGAAAGTAGAAAACTATTAAACCTTTGGCAGCCTTGTGAATTTGTATTTGAAAAAGACCCAGCAGGCCAAAACGCATTTGAGCAAACTTTGTATTTTACAAAAATATATTCAATTTGCCCATATACCGCAAAATGGTTAAATACACTTTTTGGTGATGATAGGCATGAAGCTATATTTTATCCTTTTGGTGATGATATAATTCCACAAAGACAAGAAAAAATATATGATGTTTGTTATTTTGGTGGATTGCATGGAATAGACCATGTACAATGTTTGGACCAAATAAGAAATTTTAATTATAGATTTATATCACAACAAAGATATCCAGATCCATACGCTCCTACGGATTATAATGTATCATTTAAAGAAAAATTAGATATTGTTGGAAAAACAAAAATATCGGTATGTTATAATTTATTACATTTTAGACCTGACCAGCAAGTTGTTGTAAAGATGCATGAGGGATGGGATACAAATGAAGCATTCGCTTATATGGATGATAGTGGTAGAGTACCACAATTCAAACAAAGAGTACACGAATCCGCATTTAATAGAACTTTAATTTTGTGTAAAAGAGACCATTGGAATATAATAGAAGATTATTATACACCTTATGAAGATTTTATTTATTTTAATGAAAATTATGAATTGGAAGGGTTGATTAAAGATGTATTAAATAATTACAAAGATTACGAAGGTATGATTGAAAATGCATATAATAAAAGTTTAAATTATACTTCAAAAAATTTATACGAACATATAAAAAACAATAAAAAATGGAAACAGTAAAAGGAAAAAAGTTTTTGGTAACAGGAGGAACTGGGTTCTTAGGGCAGAATTTTGTAAAGTATGTTATTGATAATGGTGGTGAAGCAGATTTTTTTGGTTCAAACTATAATTTATCAATACTATCTGAAGCAGAAAGAGCCTTTACCGAATTTAATAAAACATATGATTATATTATTCATGCCGCAGTTTTGCAAGGCGCAGGTGATTGGCCATTAAAACATAAAGCAGAACAATTTGATATTAATTGTAGAATACATACAAATACATTTAGCTGTTGGCACAAATATCAACCACAAGCTAAGTTAATTGGAATTGGTAGTTCTTGTTCATATCCTGGTGATATTCAAGAATTGAGCGAAACTGATTATTGGAATGGTGCTATGCATGAATCAGTTGACATTTATGGATTGACAAAAAAAGTTATGACAACTGGTATTAAAGCATATAAAGAACAATATGGATTAAAAGGAACTACTGTTGTTTTTGCAACTTTGTATGGTCCACATGATTCATTTGATAAAGAAAAGGCACACGTTGTATCAGCATTAATTAGAAAGTTTGTTGAGGCAAAAGATAATAATTTACCTGAAGTTGAAGTGTGGGGAGATGGAACTCAAACTAGAGAACTAATTTATGTTGAAGACCAAATAAAAGCCCTATTAGCAGTAATTGATTATGATGGCGAAATTATAAACATTGGTACAGGTTCAACCACAACAATTAGAGATTTAGCAGAAACTATTAAAACTTTGGTTGGGTATGATGGTAATATATTCTATAATACAAACCGATTCGTTGGTGTAAAGCATAAAGTTTTAAAAGTGGATTTGGCAAAACAAATGTACGGATGGATGGATATTATTCAGCCTGATACATTAGAGAACAATCTTAGAAAGACCATTAATTGGTATAACGAAAATAAACATTTAATAAAGTAATATGTCACAATTTAAAAACAGAAGAGAATTAATTTTACATCTTAACAATACTAATACTAAAATAGTAGTAGAAGTTGGTGTAAGAGAGGGATATTTTAGTAAATTTATCTTAGATAATACATCAGTTGAAAAATTATACGCAATTGACCCTTGGGAAAAAAACCCAGAATTAGAACATGGTGCACAAGAAGCATTTGATACATGTCATAGATTATTAGACCCATTTGGTGACAGAGCAGAAATGATTAAAGGATTTTCACCATCAGCAGCTGAAATGTTTGAAGATGATAGTTTAGATTTTGTTTATATTGATGGTTTACATGATTATGAATCTGTAAAAGCAGATATCGAAGGATTTTATCCAAAAGTTAAGAAAGGTGGAATTATAGCTGGACATGATTATCACGAAGGTGATTGGCCTGGAGTATATAACGCTGTAAATGAGTTTATAGCAAATAACGGACTGGAATTTAACTTAACGGGTATAGATTCGCCTGATTACGAAATTGAGCACGATGGACAAAAACCATCTTGGTGGGCATATAAAAAATAAAATAAAATATGAAAAGCTGGATAAATAAAAATATACTAATTACAGGAGCTAATGGATTTGTTGGAAAGGCACTTGTAAGAATTTTAAAAGAAATGGGTGCTAACAACTTATTAACACCATCATCTAAAGAATTAGATTTAACAAAGCAATCGCACGTTAAAACTTATTTTGAAATATACAAACCACAAATAGTATTTCATTTAGCAGGTAAGGTTGGTGGTGTTGCTATTAATAAAGCAAAACCCGCTGAGTTCTTTTATGAAAATATTACAATGGGTATTTTTGTAATGAATACCGCATATCAATGTGGTGCAGAAAAAGTTGTATCTTTAGCAGCTGGTTGTGGGTATCCAAAACATTTACCTGTTCCATTTACAGAGGAAGGATTTTGGCAGGGATTGCCTGATGAAAATTCTTATGGATATTCATTAGCTAAGAAAAATTTAATTATACAAAGTTGGGCATACAGAGAGCAATATGGATTTGATTCAACAATATTACTTCCTGCAAACTTATATGGTCCTGAAGATAACTTTAATTTAGAAGCATCGCATGTAGTACCTGCTTTAATTAGAAAGTTTATTGAAGCAAAGGATAATAATTTACCTTCGGTAGAAGTTTGGGGAACTGGTAAAGCAACTAGAGAATTTCTTTATGTTGATGATGCTGTAAAAGCAATTATTGATTCTGTTGATTGTAAAGAATCAGGCCCTTTCAATTTAGGAACGGGTGTTGAAACAACTGTAAAAGAATTAGTAGAAACTATTTCAAACTTAGTTGGTTATGAAGGTCAAATAGTTTGGAATTCCGATAGACCAGATGGACAACCTAGAAGATTTTATGATATGAGTAAATTTAGAGAAGCTTATGGATATGTTCCAAATACTAAATTAAACGATGGTTTAAAAATTACTATTGATTGGTTTATTAAAAATAAAAATAATATTAGAAAATAATGATTAATTTAAATTATAGTATTCCAAAAAATATAAGTAAAGTAAGGATAGATGTGGGAATGTCATCAACAGGACCAAACGCAGCTTATTGGTTAAATAAATATGATGATATTGTTGTAATTGGTGTTGAACCAAATCCTACAAATTTTCAAAGAATAATGGATGGTAAATTTATAGTAGGTGGTGAAATTCAAATTATTGCTGAAGAAAATATAGTTAAAATTGGACATGGTGAGGTTTTGTGTAATTATATAGATAAGGGAAATTATTTTATACCATTTGAAGCAGCTATAGATAATGTAAATGAAATAACTAAAAAAACTTTTTATTGCACTGATATAACAAATACAGGCTGTTCTTCTTTACATAAACCAATTGATGAATTATTAAATGGTGCAAAAACAGAAAGACAAGTTGATGTTGATGTTGTATCTTTGGAAAAAATTTTAGAAAATTTTCCATTTGAACAAATACCAGTTATAGAATTTTTAAAGACAGATACGCAGGCAAACGATTTAAATGTTGTTAAAAGTTGTGGAAAATATTTGGAAAGAGTTTGTTTTATATTTTCTGAGTATTATGCACACTCTGCTTATGAAGGTGAAAAATCTCAATATGAGTGTATGGCTGAATTCGATACATATATGAAAGAAAATGGATTTAAACAATTTTATTGTAGTGGTACTGATATTGGATATATAAATGAAAACTTAATTCCATATATTATTAGTCACAATATATTGAATGATTGTATAGAATTTCAAAATGGATATAATTGGTTATGAAAAAAGTATTAGTTACAGGTGGTGCAGGATTTATAGGTTCTAATTTGGTTAAACGATTAGTTGAAAAAGGATATAAAGTTACTGCTATTGATAATTTTGAAAGGGGTAAATTAGAATTTGTTGAAAATACAAAATCACTTAAATTGATTGTGTGTGATTTGACAAATTATGAAATAATGCATCAATTTTTTGAAGGACAAGATATTGTTATACACTTAGCATCTAAAGTTGGTGGTATTGGGGTTTATTTGGATACTCCATATCAAGTGATGAAAGCAAATATGGAAATGGATGCAAATGTATTGAAAGCAGTATTGGAATACAAAATAGATACATATTTTTACGCATCTTCCGCACACATTTATCCAAAAGAATTACAAATGATTGCAGATTCTCCGATGATTAAAGAATCAGACGCATATCCAGCTAATCCCGAACTAACATATGGTTGGGCAAAATTAATTGGAGAAAAATCAATCGAAGCTGCAATAGTTGAAAACGATTGGTTGAAAGCAGCAATAGCAAGATTCATTGGTATCTACGGACCAAACCAAGATTTTGGATTAGAAACTGGTTCGGTAATTCCTGTATTCTCTCATAGAGCAATCAAATATCCTGAAGTACCATTTAAAGTATGGGGAACTGGTAAGGAAACTCGTTCTTATTGTTATATTGATGATGCTTTAGATTGTATTGAAAAGATGATTGAAGCAATGGATACAAAACAATTAGTTGGACCATATAATGTTGGTAAAGGTGAAAGATGTACAATTGAAGATATAGCTAAAACAGCAATAGATATTAGTGGAAAGGATATTGAAGTTGAATGGGATACTGATAAAAAAACAGTTATATGGGGGCAGTGGTGTGATGTATCTAAAGTAAAAGAAGAATTGGGATGGGAAGCTCAAACATCATTAAAAGATGGTATGATAAAAGTATATAACAACATAAAAAATAGAATACAAAATGAAGAATAAAGTTTTAATCACAGGCGGTGCTGGTTATCTAGGTTCTACACTTACAGAACATTTATTAGATAACGGATATGAAGTTACGGTATTGGATAATTTAATGTATGACCAATTATCACTTTTACACTTATTTAAAAGAGATGGTTTTAAATTTGAATTGGGTGATGTTAGGAATACTATATTATTGCAAAAATTAGTAATGGAAAATGATATTATTATTCCGTTAGCAGCAATTGTTGGTATGCCCGCATGTAAGGCAAACCCCGAATTAACAGTAGCAGTAAACTATCAACAAGTAGTAGATGTGTTGGAAGTATTAAGAGATGACCAAAAGTTAATCTTACCTAATACTAATTCACAATATGGTTCATCTGATTCAATTATCACAGAAGAATCTCCATTCAAACCATTATCATTGTATGCAACAACTAAGTGTGATGCTGAGAACGCAATGTTAGCAAAAGGAAATGGTGTATCATTAAGATTAGCAACGGTGTTTGGTGTATCATCTAGAATGAGAACTGACCTTTTGGTAAATGATTTTACATATAAGAGTGTTGTTGATGGGTATTTGGTATTATTTGAAGCACACTTTAAAAGAAACTATATACACGTACAAGATATAGCTCGTACATTCCAATTTATTATTGAAAATTACGATAGATGCAAAGGACAAGCATTCAATGTTGGTTTATCAACGGCAAATTGTTCTAAGTTAGAATTAGCAGAAAAAATTAAAGAACATATTCCATCTTTGGTAATTAAGCAAGATGATTTTAAAGAAGATTTTGATAAGAGAAACTACATCGTATCAAACGAAAAATTAGAATCATTGGGATGGAAACCAATTTATGATTTAGATTACGGAATCAAACAATTGATACAGGCTTACAAATTAGTAGTTAAGAAAAACAATCAAAATTTTACAAATTTATAATATGGCAGAAAGAAAATACCTACCTACATTGAGTGAATTAGTTGACCGTTTAAGTATCGTTCAATTAAAAGAAGTTTTTATTACCGAACATAAAGAAGAATATGCGGAAGAAATAAAAGCAATTGTGCATGATATTCAATTGTATTTGAATGAGAGTAAAGAACCAATTACAGCAGAAACAATCAGAGCAATTGTAGTTCTTTCTCAAATGAACTTACATATTTGGCATAATGAATCAAATTATCGTAAGGGAATTAAAGATGGTAATAATTTAGAATTAACACATGGATTAAATGGAATCCGAAATGTTGCTAAAAACAAAATCCAAGAAGTAATGGGTGGTAGAAAAGATTATAAAATTGATTGTTTAGCAGCAGAATTTAAAGACTGGGAAATTAGTTGGTAATATGAAGATATTAGTTATAGGAGATAGTTGTAAAGACGTTTTTATTTATGGTAAAGCAAATAGGCTTTGTCCTGAAGCTCCTGTGCCTGTATTTATTCCACAAAGAAAAACTGAAACTGGTGGAATGGCAGCTAACGTATATGAAAACATAGAATCGTTGGGAGTGGAAGTTGATTTGGTAACAAATTCGGAAGTTATTACTAAGACAAGATATGTTGAAGAAAAAACAAATCATCAAATTATTAGAGTAGATTCTGATGCTTCAAAGTCAAAAAGAGTAGAAGGATTGGAACATATACCTTTCGAAAACTATTGCGCAGTTATTATATCAGATTACAATAAAGGATTTTTAGAGTATGATGATATTGAATACATTTGTTCAAAGCATGATACTGTGTTCATAGATACAAAAAAGATTGTAAATGAAAAAATGTTGGGAGCTCGTTTTATTAAAATAAATGAACATGAGTATGAAAATAATATAGCAGCTGGACAATACTTTGACCAATTCTATGATAAGTTAATTGTAACAATGAGTGGTAAAGGATGTAAATACAAAGATAAAGTGTTTCATGTAGAAGAAGTTGAAGTTAGAGATAATAGTGGAGCAGGAGATACTTTTATTTCAGGATTAGCAATTCAATATTGTAGAACAAATGATATTGAGAGTGCTATCATTTATGGTAATGAATGTGCAACAATAGCAGTTCAACATAAAGGAGTTACTAAAGTTGGTAAACATTTAAAAGCTCTTCCGTGATTAAATTAATTATATTTGATTTAGATGGTGTATTAGTTGAAGCAAAACAAATTCACTTTGATACGTTAAATCAAGCTCTCAGAGAAATTGATAAAAAGTTTGTTATTACCGAAGCTGAACACCTTTCAATATATGATGGTTTGAAAACAACACAAAAATTAGACTTACTCAAAAAGAACAAAGGATTGCATCAGGACTTTTATGATGATATTTGGTATAGAAAACAACATCTAACTATTGAAGCAATTTCACAATTAGAGCCGGATTTAGATAAAATCCAATTATTTAAAGAACTAAGAGATAGAGGTTATCAGCTTGCATGTTGTTCAAACTCAATTAGAAGGTCTGTATTGGTTATGCTTTCAAAGATAGGTATAATTGAGTATATGGATTTAATCCTTTCTAATGAGGATGTAAAGAACTCCAAACCGCATCCTGAAATGTATTGGAAAGCTATGAGTATGATGGGGGTACTACCCGAAGAAACTCTTATTGTAGAAGATTCTCCGCATGGTTTATTAGCGGCAAGTAGAAGTAGAGCAAATGTACTTAGAGTAGATTCGCCAAAAGATTTGGAAATATCAAAAATTATTCGTAAATTAGAGGAAACTAAAACTATGAGCATACCAAAGTGGCAAGGTGGTAAGATGAATGTTCTTATTCCAATGGCAGGAGCTGGAAGTAGATTTCAGCAAGCAGGATATACATTCCCAAAACCATTAATTGATGTGGAAGGAAAACCAATGATTCAGGTTGTTGCGGATAATTTAAACATAGAAGCAACATTTATTTATGTGGTTCAGAAAGAACATAGAGAGAAATACAACTTAGATACTCTTTTAAACTTAATCACTCCTAATTGTAAGATTGTTGAAGTAGATGGTATGACCGAAGGGGCTGCATGTACAACACTTTTAGCAAAAGAATTTATAAACAATGATGAACCATTATTAATGGCAAACTCTGACCAATTTGTGGAGTGGGATTCGAATGAGTTTATGTATAAAATGATTGAACAAAAAGTTGATGGTGGTATTCTTACATTTAAAGCAACACATCCTAAGTGGTCATTTGCTAAAGTAAATGAGTATGGGTATGTAACTGAAGTAGCTGAAAAGAATCCAATTTCAGATATAGCAACTGTTGGTGTTTATTATTGGGCAAAGGGAAGTGATTATGTAAAATACGCAGAACAAATGATTCAAAAGAATATCAGAGTAAATAATGAATTTTATGTTTGTCCTGTTTTTAATGAAGCAATTGGTGATGGTAAGAAAATTAAAACATTTAATATAGAAAAAATGTGGGGATTGGGTACACCAGAGGATTTAAAATATTATTTAGAAAATAAAAAATAATGGCACAATATCAACGTATAACATTTATAATTCCTTGCAGAAATAACGTAAAGTATTTGAAGCAAGCAATTGGTAGTATAGAAGATTGTTATGGTGATACTCACAATATAATAATTTTAGATGATGCTTCGAATGATGGTACTTGGGAATGGGTTCAATTAATGGAAGAAAAACACCCATATATAAAAGGATACAGAAACGAAGGCCCGGAAAGAGTTGGGCACACTGTTTTGTATGATATAGGAATCAATATGGCACAAACACCTGTTGTAACTATACTACATTCTGATATGATTGTAACACAAAACTATGTAGGTAATATGTTGAAGCACTTAGAACCACTAAACGTAGTTTCGGCAACTCGTATCGAACCACCATTACACCCACCTGGTCCTGAAAAGTATGTGGAGAACTTTGGAATGGAACCTGAAGAATTTAATACTGATGCTTTCAGAAAATTTGTATATGAAAAGGAATATGTAATGGAAGGAAAAACAACTCAAGGTATATTCGCACCTTGGATGTTATTCAAAGAAGATTTTGTTTGTATTGGTGGGCATGATAAATTATTTGCACCAATGGAGTTGGAAGATTCTGACCTATTCAATCGTTTTCATTTACAACAATATAAGTTGATTCAAAGTAGAGATGCTTTTGTATATCATATGACTTGTAGAGGTAGTAGATTCAAAGATGGTATTAAGATTGAAAGAATTATTGATTTACCTGATGGAACTAAGTGGTATAAGCCTGAAGATTCTGTTGAATACACTTTACTACGTCAAAATAAATTCAAAGAGTGGTGGAGAAAATGGCATACTGATGTTTTACATGATGAACTTATGATGCCTATTGTTGGTAATCGTTATGATACTACATTCGTTGTACATAATTGTAATCCACAAATACTTGCAGCATTAGAACCTTGGTGTGATAGAATTTATGTAGATTGTGAATATAAAGAATTTGCTCAACAAGAGCAAACACAATCTATGTTTGATTTAAGTGATAAATTTCATTCAATTGGAGATACAATGAAAGGTGATGTTCAAATCCTTTTCGATGGGGCTAAATTGAATAATAATAACTTTACAACTTTTGTTAAAAATATACCTTTTATAATTCAGCAAACTGACCAATTGGGTAGTTTTGAATGGGATATATTCCAAATACACATATTTAATTTAAACTCAAAAGATATGGTTTATCCATTCTTTAAAAATGTATTTTAATGGCTAAGAAAAGAACACTTATTTGCATACATGTAATGCCATCTGAATTGGAAATGTTTGAAAGATTATTACTTCAAATGAAAAAAGCTTTTCAATATTTAAATTCCGATGATGATGTAACACTTAAAGTAACATTAAACCTAAATCCAGAATTAACTGATTGGAAAGAAAGTAAATTGAAGCAAGGATATTTTGTAAGCCGTTTTGGTATATTGTTTAATGGATTGAAAAATATAAATGAAGTAATATTAGATACTTCTTGTTGGGGTACTACACAACAAAAAAGAGAATCAATTAAATTAGATTATGACCAATTTATATTTTGTGATACGGATATTCTTTTTCACGAACAAATGCTTAAACACCAATTAAACGCATCATATCAATTAGATGGAATTTATATAATTTCACCATCATTGGCTAAATGGTGGGATAATAGTTGGGATTCTTTGTGCCACTTTGAGTATATTGATAAACCATATGGTACTGGTATAGATGATAGAGATGTTATGTTTGGTGCATTAACTCAAACAATTTCAAAAGTTCATTTTAGACAAATACCAACAATTAAATTTGGGTGTGGAATGCATACATTGTATTCTAAATCATTTTGGGAATTTGTTACAATACCAGAAGAATTGGGTGGATATGGGCCCGAAGATACATACGGAATGGAATCGGCAAATATAGCAAGAAGATTGGGGTATAACATTCAACAATTTGTTATGGATGGTATATACATAACAGAAGATTATGTCAATAGAAAACCTTCTTTCATAGATGATATTAAACCAATAGATAAGAAAAAAGAGTTTTACGATACGGCTCACTCTAAAGGTAGGGAATTGGTTGCTAGTTTTGCTACGAAATTAATTCAAAAAAATCAACCTAATCTTTAATTTATATATTTATACAGGTAAAATTGTATAAATGGAAAATATAAAACAAAAAATCCGTTCAATTATAAGGGAAAATTTCATAAAAGAAATGCATCAAAATGATTTACATTTTCGTGCAATTATGAAATATTACGATAAAGGAACTCCTTCAACCAAAAAGCAAGTAGCTATTGTTGTGACCGGTAAGAAAACATCTAATAGAGGACAGGTTGTAAATGACCTATTGGATATGGATTATCACGAAATTTTAGATACTGAAAAGAGATTGAAGTTCGTAAAAGAGTACTTTGATAAGAAAGGACAAGAAAGAGTTGCAGCAGCGTTACCCCAAACACAGGAGGAAGAACCTGAGGATACAACATTTATAGCAAAAGCAAACGTTAAGTAAAATGGACATGAATAACATCTATACCGTAATAGGTACAGCCATAACTGTTTTGGGTGGAGCATCTGCATGGAGATTCTATGAGAAACGTGCGGAGAAAAGAGAGAAGGATGAGGATTTCATCAAAAAAGATTGCAGAGATAGAATCACCAAATTGGAAGCCCTTTTAGTATCATCTTCAAAAGAGAAAGATGAACTTCGTAAGATGGTTTTAGATATGACAGCTAAAGTTGCTGGACTTGAAGTAAAAGTTCAGTTCTTAGAAGGTGAAAATCTAAAACTATATGCTGAATTGGGTAAGAAACCGGTTAGAGGTAAAAAATTGTTGAACGGATAATATGCCAATATCAAGAACACTATTTACTGAAGATAAAAAGTTGAGAGTATTTGATTTTGATGATACACTTGTCAAAACAACATCTTTTATTTATGTAACTCATTCAAATGGTAAAAAATCAAAATTAACTCCTGGTGAATATGCAGTTTACAAAGAGCAGCCGGGTGATGAATTTGATTATACTGATTTTCAAAAGGTATCCAATCCAAAACTAATTAAAGGATATTTTGAATTATTAAAAAGAATGTCAGCATCTGATGGTGGTAGAAAGATTTTCATACTAACCGCTCGTTCAGCATATAGACCTGTTTATGATTTTATTAGAAATTTAGGTATTAGAAACTTAGAGGTAGTTGCATTAGGTGATGCCAATCCTGAAAAGAAAGCGGATTGGATAGAAGGGAAAGTAAAAGATGAAGGATATGATGATGTGTTTTTTGTAGATGACTCACTAAAAAATGTACAGGCGGTAAAAAGTAGATTATCAAAGTATCCAAAAGTTAAGCAAAAAATTCAGCACGTTAAATCTAAAGAGTTACCACAACCTAAACCAAGCATACCACTACCAAAAGCTGATTTGAATAAAACCATCAAAAATCCTGATACTGGTAGAGATATTAAACTAAAATCGGCACTTCATTACGATAAGGATTCCAAAGTATATAAGTCAGCAATTAGTCAAATTAAAAAATAAACATATGGGTGCACCAATCGTTATAGTGGACTGCACAAAGCAGGACATCAACAAAGCTCTAAAAGAGTTCAAAAGAAAGGTTATCAAATCCGGCCACATTATGGAATTGAGAAACCGAAAAGAATATACAAAACCAACAACCCAAAAAAGGGAAGAATTACAAAAAGCAATTAGAAAGCAGCAGAGAGAAACAATACTTGATAAAATAGCTGCTGGGACACTTCCACAATCGGCTCTACCTACAAAAAAGAGAAAATCATTTAAGGATTAGTTTTATCTTATTTTTCAATATTTATAAGAGTTAAATACCAACTTTACGAAAATAATATTGAAAAATGGCAGATAAGAAGATAACCGAATTACCCTTTATAACCGATATAACGGCTTCAATAGGTAGTTCTCCAAGTAATACAACAGTAATTCCAGTAGTTTTATATGGAACTACAAACCAAATTACAGCTGATAATTTAAAGGATAATTTTATTAGAAATGTAAGGGGTACTGTAAAAGATATTCAGACTTATACATCTTCTTTAAAAGGTGCTGTGACCGTACGTGGTAATGGTATTGAAGTAGCTGGTAATTTAGAAGTTCAGGGTAATATGAGTGTAAAAGGTACTATTTTTACACAATACGAAACATCTTCAATAATATATACAAGCGGTTCAACAAAATTTGGTAATTCATTTGATGATTTGCATGAGTTTACAGGCTCAGTAGTTTCAACTGGTTCATATACAATAAATGGAGAAGACTATACCTTTTATAGTAGTTCAAATTCGGAAGTATTCACAACTTTTAGTAGCTCTAATTCAACAGCAATAACATCATTTAGTAGTTCAAACTCTACATTATTTACAAACTTTAGTAGCTCTAATTCAACGGTATTTACAAACTACAGTAGTTCAGAATCTACATTATTTACAAACTTTAGTAGTTCTAATTCCAGCTACAACACAACTTTCAGTAGTTCTAATGAAACTTATGTTACTGCATTAAGTAGCTCTAATTCCAGCTACAACACAACTTTTAGTAGTTCAAACTCAACATATATTACAGCTTTGAGCAGTTCAAACTCTAGCTATAACACAACTTTCAGCAGTTCAAACGCAACATATGTTACAGCTTTGAGCAGTTCAAACTCTAGCTACAATACAACTTTTAGTAGCTCTAATTCAAGTTACAATACAACTTTTAGTAGCTCAAATGCAACATATGTAACTGCGCTGAGTAGTTCAAACTCTACAACTTTTACAAATTATAGTTCATCAACTGCTGGAACAATAAATGGTTTATCATCCGGTGTAACAAATGAATTAAATAGAGTATATCAAACAACGGCATCTTTACAAGACCAAACTTCTTCTTTATTAGCATTTACGGCTTCGCAAGTAAATAGAAATACAACTCTATCAATTGTAACAGGTTCTCTTAATAATTTTACTGCTTCTCAAGATAATAGAAACTTTACATTATCTCAAGTTACGGGTTCATTGATTGGTATTACAAACGGATTGATGGCATTTACCGCATCGTTGGATAATACATATGCAACCGATGCCCAACTGTATCAATTATATCAGGCAACTCGTTCATTAGAATTACTTAGTGGTTCTATGATTGGTATAACAAATGGATTGATGTCATTCAGTGCATCAACCAATAATAGTATTGTTGGGGTATCTGCTTTTACATCTTCTCAATTAGCAGTAAATTTAGGAACTTCAATAGTAACCTCATCTTTGAATGCATTTACTGCATCTGCAAGAATTGAGTTAAATAGTATCGAAGCTTATACGGCATCATTAAAAGCCGCAGCGATTGTTTCTTCATCAACTCAAATATCAAATTATTATAAGTTTGCAGAAACAGCATCAGCAAATACTTTCTATGATACACAAACAATACAGGGCAATTTACATCTAAGCAGTACATCACCATTATTGTATAATGCATCAAATACAAACGCAATGTTATTTGGTTTCTTTGATGGTAGTTCAATTTATGGACCTTATTACCAAATATTTGGAAGTAATTATTCAAATGTATCTCAGAGAGGTTCTGCAGAATTTGTATTTGATAGTAGAAATAGTGGATATACTGGATTTAATGTTGCAGAATTTAATGGAAGTACATGGTTAAGAAAGTTCAGAGTATCTCCATATGGAGCAGAGGTAACTGGTTCATTGAATGTAACCGAACAAATTTCTTCAGTAGGAATTACCGCATCTATATTAGCAACTAATAGTGTAGTATCATCTTCACAACAAATTATTGATTATAATAAATTTGCATTAACCGCATCCGCAAACACATTCTATGGTACTCAATCGGTAACTGGTTCTGTAAAAATAAGTGGAAGTATTGATGATATTTCATATATTGATTTTGACCAAAAGGATTCAACAACCGCAGTAGCAAGACTTGGTTGGGATACTGGTGAAGGTACATTGACATTAGGACTAAGCGGCGGAAATTTAGATATGCCAATTGGTGTTATTGATTTTGAAACTGTATATAACGCCGATTCTTCTTCAATATCAAAAGGTGAAACGGTTAGAATAAGTGGTGCACAAGGTAATAGAGTTGCAGTTAAAAAAGCACACTCACAAAGCGATGACGGTTCGGCAACAATATTAGGTTTAGCAGCAGAAACAATTGGAGTAGGTGCAGAAGGTAAGGTGGTAACATCAGGTCCACTAAAAGGTATAAACACATTAGCATATAGTCAAGGTGACCTACTATGGTTAGGAACTGCAGCTGGTAGTGTGACAGTAGAAAAACCACAAGCTCCTGTACATCTTATTCAAGTTGGTGTAGTACAAAGAGTACATGCATCAGTTGGTATTATTAATGTGTTTGTGCAAAATGGCTACGAAATTGATGAATTGCATGATGTAAGAATAACAACCGCATCTTTGGCATACAATCAGTTATTGGCAAGAAGTGGTAGTGTTTGGAGAAACGAAACAATCGGAAACTTAGGAATTGCGGTAACTGGTTCAAATACATTTATTGGTACACAAACTATAAGTGGTTCGTTATTGGTAAGTGGTTCAACTTTATTTAGTGGAACTCACACATTAAGTGGAACAAACACAATTACGGGTAACACTGTATTAAGTGGTAGTATAATTGTAAGTGGTAGTTCTGATTTCAAAAATTCAGTATTTGTAGTCACAGGTTCTTCACATTTTACAGGTTCTCATTTTGTAGATGGAGTATCGGTATTTAGTGGTAGTATTTATATATCAAGTGGTTCATCCTATTATAGAGCAGGAAACAAATTATTCAACTATGGACAGTGGTGTTCATTAGAAACTCAAACTGGTTCTGCTAATACCGCATATGGAATGAAATTTGAAACAAAAATTAATGGTTCTGAAGGAGTTTATGTTTCAAATAATCTTTCTAATTTTCCAACAAGAATTTATGTAGAAAATACGGGTATGTATAATATTCAATTTTCTTCACAATTACATACAACTACGGCAGCAGCAGTTGATTTTTCGGTTTGGTTATCTAAAGATGGAACAAACATTACAAACTCTAATAGTGAATATACAATAGAAATAGTTGCGGGTGGGGGTTTTCTTGCCGCAGCACGTAATTTTTTAGAACCAATAACAAGTGGAAGTTACATTGAATTATTCTGGTCAGCAACAACTGCAAACGGCGAATTATTATATAAAGGAACTCAGTCAACACCAACTAGACCAGCAACACCATCTTGTATAGTTACTGTGACACAAATTGCATAAGGTATGGCAATAAACAAAGTATATGTATCAATAAATGCAGTGGCGGCAGATGGTAGTGGTAATTATGATAAGATACAATACAATAAATTATAATGAGAGAATATAACGTAGCACTTAAACAAGGAGTTGACTACGATGGGTTTTGGAATGATATGGAAAGTGATACCGATGGTGGTAAACTTTACATCCCCAATCGTGCAGTTCAATACACAAACGAAAGACCCGCATCTCTTCGCCAATGTTGGTATTTGCTGACAGATGAAGAAGCAGAATTACTTAGACAAGATGATAGAGTTTATTGTGTAGAGATACCACCTGAACATAGAGATGATATTATAATTGCACCATCCGCAACTCAAACTGGAGATTTTACTAAAACAACTTCATCAGCTGGTTCATTTTTAAACTGGGGATTGATAAGAGCTTCAAACCCAACAAACGTTTATGGTATTGGTACAACAACCACTTTAAATTACGATTATACTTTAGATGGTAATGGTGTAGATGTTGTAATACAAGATAGTGGTATTCAAACCGACCATCCTGAATTTCAAGATGCTTTAGGAAATAGTAGAGTTCAGCAAATTAATTGGGCAACTGTAAGTGGATTACCATTCACACAAAATGCAAATCATTATAGAGATTTTGATGGACATGGTACTCACGTAGCAGGTATAGCTTGTGGTAAAACTTATGGTTGGGCAAAGGAAGCAAGAATATATTCTGTTAAGTTAAATGGATTGGAAGGTAGCGGTGATAGTGGTACTGGTATATCAACAACATATGCATTTGATTGTATAAAAAATTGGCATACGGCAAAAGCAGGAAGTAGACCTACGGTAGTTAATATGAGTTGGGGTTATCTCACATTTTATAATAGTGTAACATCAGTAACTTATAGAGGTAGTACATTTACAGACGCTAATACTACTGGAAACGCAACATACAGACAATCTACATATGGTATTAGAAATATAAGTGGTGGTGCATATGGATACAACTACATATGTAACACTAGAATTGATTCTGTAGATGTTGATATTCAAGAAATGTTAGATGCTGGAATCGTTGTTTGTGTGGCAGCTGGTAATCGTTCTTTTAAAATTGATACAATAGGTGGAACTGATTACAACAACTCTATTGCAACTGATACCGGAACAAAGTATATTCATAGAGGTTCTTCACCGCATGATGATGATGCTATTAGTGTTGGTAATGTTGATAGAACTCCTTTCAGTTCTGTTTTAGACCAAAAAGCAACTTCATCTGAAACAGGACCGGGTGTTGATATATGGGCACCTGGTACAAGCATAATGAGTGCGTGTTCTACAACTACAAGATTTTCGGCACAAAACTATTATAACAATGCATCTTTTAGACAGGTAAATATAGGTGGTACATCAATGGCTTCTCCGCAAGTTGCAGGAGTTTGTGCTATGATTCTTCAACAAAATCCATCATATACACCAGCTCAGGTAAAAGCCGCTTTACTTTCCAAAGCAACGGCAACAATTTATACAACTGGATTAACAGATGATTGGTCAAATACACGAAGTTTACAAGGTGGAGCACAAAAATTTTTATATGCCGATTTTGATTTGGGTGGTATTACAACATCAACTACAACTACGTCAACATCCACATCCACAACATCTACATCAACTACATCAACTACAACGGCTGCACCTTCACCAACAACTACATCTACATCAACCACTTCTACTTCAACAAGTACGAGTACCACAACATTAGGACCTACTACAACCACAACTACAAGAGCACCTATTGTTTGCGGTGAGTATATGATTTCTACGGCAAGGGGTGGTTATATATATTGGGAAGATTGTAATAGTGGTAATAAATCTTCTGCTTTTGTTAATGCTGGTAAAAGAAGATATATTAATTCTAGAACATTTCCAACATTTGATAAGAGTTCTAAAATATCAATTGATGT
>Ga0315904_10001132_pt1 | contig 42092 bp, 46 predicted proteins | sample LakEriMetagenome_6_FD_203529 | JGI IMG/M metagenome (GOLD analysis project Ga0315904, IMG submission 203529) | Freshwater fungal communities from buoy surface, Lake Erie, Ohio, United States - Buoy 12 MA120 | ecosystem: Environmental > Aquatic > Freshwater > Lake | place: USA: Lake Erie, Ohio... | reverse complement strand
GGGAATCCTTGTTGGTCGCCTCCCCCTCCCGTAAGATGCCGATGCGAAATCCCTTGTTTTCCAGGGCGAATCGCATCCCGCCCCCGTAGCTCAGTGGATAGAGCGACGGTTTCCTAAACCGTAGGTCACAGGTTCGATCCCTGTCGGGGGTACTGAGTTTCCGCGTCCTTCACGACGTCAAGCGATTTTTCGCGGGCGTCGTGAAGGGTTGACGGCTCCTGAACACTCCTGAACGCTGCTGAATGTGCCGGGTAATGTGCCGGGTAACCGGCAGCCCGTCCGAAGTCGGCCTCGGTCACCTTCAGGTAGTGCCGGCGGCGGATGCGGGAACTATTACCCATCCACGCGTCGACCACATGCGACGGGTATTCCCGCTCCAGTTCGTCGGAGCAACTGCCCCGCAGGTTCACGAACGTTTTCTCCCAAGGGGCGACCCCTGCCCTCTCAATGATCCTCGTCGCCTCGGTGCCAAGGTTGGGCAACCCCACCGCACGTGGCACCACGTGCTCCTCCCCCGGATCGCGCTCGCGATACGCCCGTTCAAGATAAGGGCGTAACGCGGGGAATATCGGCACGACCCGGCACCTCCGGCCAACGTGATGCTCCGTCTTCGAGGAGTAGATCGTTAACCGATTCCGCTGCCAATCGATGTCGGCCCACCGCATACGGGCGATCTCGGACGGCACGCGGGCGCCGCCATATCTGGCCAGTGCGAAGGTCAACTCCCATTGGAGATCCGGACAGGCCGCGATGACGCGGTCGATCGTCTCACGAGGGATGAACTCAATGCGTTCCTCATTCGTCTGCGGGCCGCAGGACAGATCGGCAAACGGATTCTCCTCGATCAGCCGGCGGCGACGGGCAGCCTCCATGAACTCCTTCGCCCGACGAAGGTCGACCGATACGGTCGCCTGCGCGAACTTCCGAATCAACCACACCCTGTAATCGTCACCGTCGCCAGGGGTAATAGACTCGAGAGTTCGGTCCTTTCCAAAATACTCCTCCAGTAGTCGCCTCGCCCTTTGCTCGTTTCTGGCAGTGGTGTGCTTCTCCCTCGGGCGAGCCGCAAACAGTTTCGCCAGATGTTCCCCGAGGGTGATCTCCTTCTGCGGCTCGTTCGAAGGCCGTACCCGCGGCGGAACCAGTTCAGCTTTCACGAGTTTGCCGTACAGCTTGTCGTCGATCCGTGCCAACCACGTCGATGTGTCAGGGTCGAGCGGACATCCGATCGACCGACATGCCTCCATCGCATTGATCCGGTTACGGGTGAACTCCGCCTGCTGCTTGGACATCGATCCGATCCGAATCGTATGCCGTGGCACCTTCACGCCATTGCTGACGATCCGATACGTCTTTGTGGTCTTTCCGTTCTTCGACGTGTACTTTTCAGAACTAAGTGTCGCCATTGTGATGCTCCATAAAAAAGAGTGAACCGAAAAACAAAACCATCGATCTATGACTCGCGCAGGGCACGCGTGGCGGCTACGTGGGCTGACCGTTTTGGCTTGCCTCACGCTGGGCGAGCCAGGCATCAAGCGTGGCAACCCGGTAGAACGCCTTGCGGTCATGCTTGAACATTGGAAGCTCGCCCGCGATCGTCAGTCGCCGGAGCGACGAGATGCTGATGCCGAGCATCTCGGCAGCCTTCAGCGGCCGCACGGCGAGCGGGCGCATCTGCTCGTCGCCGTCGCCGTCCTTGCAAAACGTTGTCGAATCCATGCGGCACCTCATGGGCCCAAGAGCCCCCTTGATGCATCGGGCTCGCATCCATTGCGGGCCTCGACGCTGGATTCAATGATCGAAAACGCGGCCCCTCCATAGAATCAGAGGAGCGCCCGTGCAGCGCCCGTGCTCAGGCCGGCGCCGCCATACAGGGCAACTTGACCCAGACCGCTATCGCCGCGGCCGTTTCACTGGCTTCTTCGCCGTGGGCGTTACAACCTTCTTCCAGACAAACCCCGTGCCGGTGCCGTCGCACTCGAACCTCAGAAGCGGCTTGAGGAGCCCCTTGTTGAGGTTCTCCACGTCACGGCGTCGCGTCTCGTCGTTGGGCTTCCGGCCGTGTGGGTCATCGATTCGCGGTGGCCATCCCGCCTCCTCGAAGGCCTGCAGGATCCCGACGATGTTGTGGGCCTGCTTCGGCCGCTTCACGATGCGAACCACTTGGCCGAGGTAGCGGAGCTCCCTCGCGTCGTCGTCCCAGTGCGGGATGGCAACCGAGCGATCGTTGCTGCCCATACCAGCCCGTGGTTTCGCCCCCAACTCAGCGAGCAGCGTGGCCCGTCGCGGGTCGTTGATGAAGCCGAGTGCGTGGGCGATCTCGACGATGCACTCGTTCCACGTCGCCGTGCCACGGGCGATACGCCATAGGTCGATGATGCCGTACTTTTCCGGCGGCAGCATTCCCGGTTTCTCGAACTTCCTCCGATCAGTCGCCGTAAACCGGTTGGTCAATAGTTCCCGCTTTGCCGTGTCGTTCGAGATCAGATCGACGAGCCGTTGGAGGGCTTCCCGGAGTGCTGCAGGCAACGGCGTCGCACTGTTAGGGTTTTTGGTTGCCACGCTTTTCGTTCCGCTTCTGGTCAGGCTCGCCCACGACGCTGGCCGCACCCTGCTCCACCCTCGCGAGTACGAGTCTCGCGAGCATGTCGATCAGTTCCATCTGGGCCTTGGCGACGACTGCCCGTTGATGGACGTCGCCGTACATATTCATGGTACCGCCGTCAGCGGTTTGTTCATCAGTGTTTTTTGTCTTCATCGCGTTCATCTCCTCAGGGACGAAAACACCGATGGCGTGGGCGGCCGAGCGATTCGACCGGCACCACGCCATCGGTGAGAAGGATTCAGCGGCTGGTCAGTTGCCGAGCAGCCGGACGTCGGCCATCAGTGAGGTCACCATGTGCGTGGCGTGTGTGACGAGCATCGCCTTCACAACGGGCGGGCACTGGGCAAACTCGACGAATCGAGGAGCAAGGTCGACCGGATCGCCGTACGGCCGATTCATGTATTCGTCGAACTCAGTTGAGTCCCAAAGCGCCGCGCCAACGCCACCGGGCATCACGATCACGGCCTGGTAGATACAGTGGTCGTCGGTCTTGCCGATCGACAGCCCCTGGGGGCGGCTGTAGATCGCCGGGCCCTCGACCTGGAGGTCCGACACGCCCATCGCAGCGAGTTCCGCGAGTTGCTCGTTGACGACAGGAATCAGCGCCTCGGCCTGATCGAGGCTGGTTCGAACAGTGGAAGCGAGCCGGGAAAGTTCCGCGGCCCGCACGTGGAGAAGGTCATGCATGTGCATAGTCCTTGGGGGGGTGAAATGCGTGGCCGATACCAAACGGCCACCCAGGAATATGCCGTGGTTTTGCGGGCTATTTAGCAGCGTTGCCCCCAGGCAAGACCAAGGTTGTCCCCTCGCTTTGGTAGGCTCTTCGCCCATGCCGGGCCCACGCACCAACGCCGCCTTCTATGCCGCGCCCGTGAGCGAGTTTCTCGCCGCGAGCGACGAGGAGGCCTACGCGCCGCTCGCTGCCCCCAAGGGCTACACGCTCGCCCCCGAGCAACTCTCCGCGTGGGCCCTGCAACTGCCCGTGCTCCGCGCGGCCCTCGCGGATCTGCCAGCGGGATTGGAAGCCAGCACCGGCCCATGGATCCACCTCGAGTTCGACATCCCGCGGCTCGGTCGGCGGGTCGATGCGGTGCTCGTCACAGCCTCGTGCGTCATCCCGATCGAGTTCAAGGTGGGCGCGAAGAAGTTCGAGCGTCTCGACATCGAACAGGCCTGGGACTACGGCCTCGACCTCAAAAACTTCCACGCCCCGAGCCACGCCGCCCCGATCTTCCCGATCCTCTGTGCCACGGAGGCCCGCGATAGCGACCGCCGTTGGAAGCCGCCCCATGCCGACGGCGTCCGCCCGCCGTTTCGCTGTGGCGGCGAGTCGCTCGGCCGCGCGATCCGCCTAACCCTCGAATCGGCCACCGCCGCGCCGCTCTCCCCCGCCGCGATCGACCCCGCCACCTGGAGCACGGGCTCCTATTCCCCCACGCCCACGATCATCGAGGCGGCCCGTTCGCTCTACGCCCGCCACACGGTCCACGACATCACCCGCAGCGACGCGGGGGCCGTGAACCTCGCCGCCACGAGCGGGTGCATCGAGCGGATCATCGCCGCGGCGAAGGCCGGGCGGCGGAAGGCGATCGTGTTTGTCACCGGCGTTCCCGGAGCGGGCAAGACGCTCGTGGGCTTGAACGTGGCCACGCGGCACGGCGAGCGGTCCGACGCGGCCCACGCGGTGTTCCTCTCGGGCAACGGCCCGCTGGTGGCGGTGCTCCGGGAGGCCCTGGCCCGCGACGACCTCGACCGCGCGAGGCTCACCGACCCGAAGGCCCGCATCGGCACCTCCAGAAGCGCCGTCAAAGCCTTCATTCAAAACATCCACCATTTCCGCGACGACACGCTCCGCGACCCCGCTCCGCCCGACGATCATGTCGTGGTATTCGACGAGGCCCAGCGCGCGTGGGATGCCCGGCAGCTCGCATCCTTCATGAAACGAAAAAAGGGCCGGCCGGGGTTCACGCAGTCGGAGTCGGAGCTGTTGCTTTCGGCGCTCGACCGGCATGACGACTGGGCCGTGGTGGTCTGTCTCGTGGGAGGCGGCCAGGAGATCAACACGGGCGAGGCGGGGATCGGCGCATGGCTCGAGAGCGTCCGCACGGCGTTCCCCGGCTGGGACGTCTTCATTTCGCCGCATCTGACCGACTCCGAGTATGCGGCCACCGGTGCGCTCGCTCGGCTCACGGAATCGCGAGCCCGGCAGGGGATGGTGAACCTTCCCGCCAGGAACAAGCGGCGACCGACCGAAAAAGTTGCAGCGCGAGCCGCAAGTGGTTCTGTTCTCGGGTCGTTGCAGCACGACGGAGCCTATACCTCGACATACGCACTCACCGACACACGCCGAATTTTGAGCGCTTCGCCCGCCAGGTTTCCGAAAGGTGGATTCGCAAAACGTGTACACGCCTTCTCTCTCCCTTCACATCGCTTTGCAGGAGAATTCTTCCGATGACCGAGCCTCTTGATGTCTCCGATGACGCACCGGAGTCCGCCGACGAACTGCGCGAGTTGACCGATTCCATCGCTCAGTCGCTAGCATCCCTATCCGAAGGCGGCGATGTCCCGTTCGGCTACGATGCACCGACCGAACAGTTCTCGTCAGACGACGTGAGATTCACCTCGAGCGCCTGGCTTTTGTCCGTCTGGCATGTCCAGGGATGGCTCCATCTCAACGACTCCCTGGATCGCAAAACAGTTCTAACCGCTCCCCACAAGGCCGCAGAGCACTTGTTTAAAGCCATAGACTGCGAGAACCCGACCGACTGTTACGTTAGCGATGGAGACAGCGTGACGCTCACGCTGTATGGCGCAAGTCAGCTCAACACACGCCTGAGCACAGCGGAACGACTACGCGACGCCTTCCTGGAACAACTAGAGGAACTCACGTGCCGCGACGCCACAAAAGCCTGGCAAGAGGCCTGGGAGGAAGAAGACGACACCCTGAACTCCGGCGAGCAGCTCGAGCAGATCAAGGCGAGGACAAGCATCTGGCGGATTACCGATGTCGCAGCAAGGGCTAAACAAGGTCGCCTTAACCTTAACCCCTCGTACCAACGCGGCGACGTATGGCCAAACTCCGATGCGCAAAAACTGATCGAGTCCGTTCTGCGCGGAATTCCGCTGCCGTCAATAGTTATCCTCAAACCTAAGTCACTTAGTGCAGCCGCGAAATACGAGGTAGTCGACGGAAAGCAGCGACTCACCGCGCTACTTCGCTTCAGCGGCCAGCACCCGGACGCGATCAGCCGTGTTGAAGAGGCAGACGCCAGATTTCCGAACGCGAAACTACGCAAGCACTTTGAAGAGAACTATCGCAAGTTTAAGCGACTATGGAAACAACACCTCGGAGAAACGCTCACCGCTGAACGCGAGCGCACGTACTACTTCCCATTCCCTTTACGCCGAGACACTGACATCTTTAAGGGCTACCTCGCACCATACGCCGGAAAGTACTTCTGCGAACTCCGACAGGACGAAATTTACGTGGGCGATGAGCGCGAGTTTATCGGCGACGTCTTCACTGCGCCCAGCCAGTACAACCTTTTACTAATTGAGTACCTCGACGCCACTGCAAGACAGATCCACACGGTATTCAATCTCTACAATAAGCAAGGAAAGCACCTGAACGCGGAGGAACTACGCAATGCCGTCTACCATGAACTCGATCTCACCCGAATACTTCTTGCCGCCTCCGGAGACAACGCCGATTACGAAAACGTCGTTGGCTTCCTCGAAAATCGTTTCTGGCCCTTGATGGAGGAAATCGCACGCACGCTCCAGGACTACAAGTTCGGCGTCCAGCGGTTCAAGCGCACCAAAATCCTGAGTTGGATTGTATCTCTGCTAATGCATCCGTCGCTCGAGGATGGGAAGTTGGTTGCTCGATCAACGGCTAGGCACATTTCCCTGTTGATGGATGCCATTGAGCGATCTTACGGTCCACACCCTTTGCGCGACCGCGGCCGCCTTAAAGTTCTGATTCAAGACCTCAGCAAAGCTATTGCCACTCACTCTGAGTTCGACGGTTGGCACGATCGGTTCAAGGACGACGACAAAGGAACGAAATGGCAGGAGTTGCAACTGGTGGCGAGCGTTGTCGCCGTCTTCTTGTTGAACGTATGCCGGGAAAACGCAGATGCGCTTCTTGACGACAAGCGAGAAGCGGTGCATGCCTTTACAGGCAATCACCTCCGGCCCGAGAAGACACAAAACAATCAGCAATGGGGCTTTATCGGAAGTTTTGTTATGGGGTTGCTACAGATTTTTGAGATTGCAGACGACGAAGTTGATGAACGCATGCTTCAGCGATATGGGCTTTCTCCCCTCGCTACCCTGCGGAGCGCAGCCATCACGTCCTACAAACCACGCAGGTAGCCCGTGTCACGTTCAGCGGAAGAACTCTCGCTTGTTCCCGATACCACGGGAGGGGGCGACACCCTACCATCTCCCGAGCGTCGCGAGGGATGGTTTGACGCATACGCGGGCAGGCTAAGTTCGCGGGGCATGTCTCCGACTGGCCTGGAGGTCCTCAAGCAGGACACAACGTACATCGTGGACAGTTGTGTCTATGCAACAGGCGACCCCGTCACGAGTGGTGACTCATGGCCGGTTACCCGCCTCCGCCGCGGCCTTGTGCTCGGCGCGGTGCAGTCTGGTAAGACAGCATCAATGCTCGGCGTTGCTGCTCAATGCTTTGATCGCCACATTGATATCGTGATCATTCTTACCGGCACGCGAAATGCGCTGTTTCTTCAGACGTATGAACGGGCGTGTGACCAGTTGGATGGGTGGTCTCTAGCCAAAGATGCGATCCGGGCTACGCATCGAACAATGATCCCTAGGCCTAGCCTCATGCTAGGCGCCGGCGACCGAGCGGAGTTGCGCGACCTCTACTTTGAGACGCCAAACGTTGTTCGGCGTCGCTTGGCACGAGGTGTGCCGCTCTTGGCATTCGTCATGAAACAGGCGGATCACCTTATGTGTTTCCGCAACTGGCTTCACGATGCGCTGAGCAGTCGCGGTGAACTCGAGAAACCGCTCCACATGCTGGTGATCGACGACGAGGCCGACGACGGCTCAATTCTGGATGCGGATGTCGAGGCAGGGAATGCACCTGATTCTGACAAGTTGAAGCAGATTCCCCGCCACATCGCTCGCCTTTGGTCGGCCCATGGCCAGAGCCACACGACGTGGAGTCCTAAATGCTATGCAACGTATCTCGCCTACACAGCGACGCCGCAAGCCAACTTTCTGCAAAGCGACCACAACCCATTAGCTCCGACCGACTTTGTTGCGTCGCTGCGAACGCCAGCTGACCGCGGCCGGCTCGATGGCATACGAGACGCGACGTACAGCGAACCCAATGGGCTTCGGTCGTACTACGTGGGTGGGGACTTCTTCTACAATCGCTTCCCACAAGAGCGTGAACGATTTGTCGTGGATGTCCCCTTTCCTGCGAGAAGCGATTACGCAGATGACTTTAGGCACAGCGCAGCAGTTGAATCCGCAGGCACTCGTCTCTTGGATGATGCGCTGCGTTCATACTTTGTGGCCGCTGCGTGCTCGCTTCACTTAAGCGGCAAACAGATGTCTCGGTGCCGGGAAGCTAAGCCGGGGACATCCCGCGAGATCCAGGACATCACTCCGGACCCTCTCACGGCCCTGATTCACCCTTCTGCAAACCTCCTAGACCATTTTGCGTGGGCTCGCGCAATTTCAGCATGGTCGAAATCTATGCGTCCCGCGGACGTCAACGATTCCGATTGGCCACGGGACAAGCATGGCAACTTGGGTCTCGATAGCGCGGGCCTGGTCACTCGCCTGAACTCGGAAGAGACGGAGTGGGCAAACTGGCTTCGCCGCTTCGAGCAAACAAGGCAGGTGCTCAGGACGTTGCCTAAAGGTGACATCTGCCGCGCTATCACAATGGCGGACTGGCCGCACATCAAGAGACTTCTTGTTGAGCAAGTGTTTGGTCACGTCCGGCTGGCCATCGTCAACTCAAAGCCCGACGCCGATGACCGTCCCCGCTTCGAACTGCAAGATGCTGGTGATGGGTTGTATTTGCCACCAGTTGACGTGTTCACCATTTTTGTGGCGGGCAATGTGATGTCCCGAGGCGTAACGCTTGATGGGCTAATCACATCGGTTTTTCTGCGCCCTGCGAATCAGCCGGCAGCGGACACGCAGATGCAAATGCAGCGGTGGTTTGGGTATCGAGGAAGCATTCTCCAGTGGTGCCGCCTATTCACGTATCGTGATCAGAAGGAGTTGTTCCAAGGCTATCACGAGAACGATGAGTCGCTAAGAAGAGAAATAATCGGCGAAATGAATCGTCAGGGCGACCGGGCACCAGCCCCAACAGTCCTTCAGGGGGCGCTATTCTGCGCTACAGCCAAGATCGCTAACGTCCGCAGCCTGCCACTGTGCCCTGGCGGCTCGCCTTTCGTTCGCGTTGTGGACTACGAAGAGTGGGCGGGCCACAACGTTTCGATACTGGCTGAGCTTCTTGATTCCGAGACTTGGCAACCCGTCACGGTGCGAGACTCGGTACGCGGAAAGTGGATGAGTAGTCGACAGTTGTCCCTGAGCGAGGTGGCTGATCTGCTGGATCGGTTTCGGTACGCAAATCATGATCCGGATCCATCGTTACCCGAGAATGCGAGGTGGCACTCGCTTGAGCAGGTCGCAAACCTCGACGCGCGTTTGTATCGTCCGCCAAGCCATCTCAATCCATCCGTCGATGCGGTGAAGGCCAATGCGTGCCCGTATGCTATCGCTGCGTATCTGAGACTTTGGAAGCATGCGCATAGCAGAAAACTCCCTGGGATGTACCCGACCGACGACCGCCGGACCCCCTGGTCACTGATCGACTTGCACGAGTATCGTCGCACGGAACCACGCTTTCACGTTGGCGTGCGTTACGGCGAAGCCGGCCTTGCCCACAACGAGCGACTGGCATCGCACGGTGTTCGAACGATGCGACGTCAGGCGGACAATGGAATCCTCGTCTCAACATGGGGTTCACGCAACCCAGGCGCCCAACCAGACGCATACCTCGGCGACCAGTTTTTTGACTATCACGTGAACGGGTTGACCCCTCCGCCCAACGTACTCGGCGAACCGGTGTGGCGGCCAAGAGGCCATCCCGGACTCGTTTTGTTCCACGTCTTGAGAGATGAAGCCACTAACAAGGATACGCTAACGGTGGGCCTCGCATTGCCCTTAGGCGGCCCTGACCAATTTGCTGCGCTTCGTCCTGACACCCGAGAGGACCGCTCGCCATGACGTTCGAGGAACTCATCGGCGTTTGCAGGCAACTCACCTTACCGCGCGATGCGGACACGCGACGGGTTGAGTGGGTGGGCCACAGCAGGGTGATTGGCTTCGCTCTGCAGCCTGACGGTGCGACAGAGATCTTCCTGAAGGGAGAGGCGTTGCCGCCGAAATCCGCGATTGTTCGGCGACATGTTCAATGGGACACGTGGCGGGGTAGCAGCGGTGCATTTCGCGCTACCCGCGTCGTATTGCCACCCGACGACTATTACCGACCAGTGGCTGCTCTGATCGTTGAGGAACTTTTTCGGCATGAGGCTGAGACGAACCTGCTACGGGCGTTTGAGGCCGTAGAGCCCATTCTCGAAATGGCGTTGCGTCGCTTAGCTGCCTCGGACGACGTCATTGTCGGGCTCATCGGAGAACTTCGTCTTCTCGGATACTTGCTGACTGCCGCGCCGACACCAACCTCCAAAGGCATAGTTCTGGAGTCCTGGGGCGGGCATCGACAGCAGTCGCGAGATTTTGTTGCCGGGCAAGTCGCGATCGAGGTCAAGACCACGACGCGCCCCTCTTCTGTGCACCGCATCTCACGCATTTCCCAGGTGGACCCGGATCGCGACGACACCGGACAGCCGGTCGAGAAGCTGTATCTCGTCAGCATTGGCCTGTCTCCTCCAGAAGACCCGGGGGATCCAGCCGCGACGATTTCATTGCCGCAATCAGTAGACGACGCACTGCTTGTTTTGGGCCCTAGCACTGAGCCTCATGAGAGAACGGAACTGCAATCTCTGTTGTTGACCCGGATACGCAACTACCTATCAGCTGGCTATGACCATGACACAATGAGAACATGGCCTGCGTTCCAGAGCAAATACAGCCTCGCGTTCACACGCATATACGACATGGCTGATCCGAACGTACAAGTTCTGCGATTGGCGGACGCTCGGCGATACTCCGCCGTGAATGAGAATAGCGTTGCCTATGAGATCGCGCTGCCAGATCAGGTTACTGGTGATCTGAACCCGCAGTTGGATGTACCTGCGTTTGCGCAGAAAGTTGTTTGCACGATTGTCGCGGGTGACTTTGGGCACACGTCGTAACTCTGCCAGTCACGCTGAGTCCTTGAACGCTGCGCAACACCAAACAGCACGCCATGAATGAGATCTCGGACTGCCTGGGCATTGCCCGGCACGCCGTGGGAAATGGCTCTACCGAGCCGAGGGAGTTCTTGCACGAAGTTGCGAATGCGATTGGCCTGGCATTCGAGGATTACCGCACAAAACAACACCTTGCTGAAGGAATAGCCCGAACTCTCGGCGAATCATGGGACAACACCTGTGACTCGCGCAAGTATCCGCTTGCAGGCGGTGGGACGGTCACGCTCGCAGGGCTTCAGCGAATATCGCGCGGGCTGCATTGGCTTATGGGCAATCGAGACGCTGCTTTTGAAATGAAGGTCGCCGCCGCATCAAAAGCCACGACGGAAGCAGCCGAACCATTTTTAGGCAATTGACGTCCGCCGAGGGACCTCAGTGACTCAACCGGTTTCCGGAGATGCCCTGACGTTGCCGCGTGGCCTCGGCGTCACGCCAAAGGCGTTTGCGTCCTGTGTCAGCAACCTGCACCATTTGTTTCACAGTTCGGTGAACCTTATCTCGAGGTTCATCACTTGCACCCGCTTGGTGAGGGCGGCCCGGACACCGTGGATAACGTCGTTGAGCGACCGAACCATTCCCTGAAACCAACTTGTTCAGTCAGGCCACTGGATCCTCAGGGATTACTGTTCGACGCACCTTAACCAGATAGATGTTTGCAAATATATCGACGTAAAGTCCTATTCTGAGTAGATCAGGAAGTTGTCGATGTTTCTCTTCTTGATCATGACCTTCAAGGCGCGACTGGCTCCATCGGGCTGACGACCCTGCTTAAACTCACCCAAAACCATACTTGCATTGGCTTGGTTTAACTCGAGGATCGACATCTTCACGAATCGCACAGATTCCTTAAATCGGGATTTATAAGACAGGGGGCTATACCTGCCTTTCGGTTTGTGTCCTAACGATCGCCTCAACTCATTCCAGGCGCGTGTCGCAATATCGCCCTTGTCGCGAGCGCAAGTGGTCTCGTGTTCGTAGATGACGTACCAAAAACGCCGGAACTTTTTCAGGCATCGAGCCAAGGTATTCGCGTCATTGCCCGGAGCCTCGCACGTCGCTACATCAGACGCCTTTAGGTCGCCGTAATAGGAAATCCGGCCGGGCGATCGATAGAACAGGAGGTCATAATCATATTCAGCTTTCTTTTTGTTCTTCTGGTACTTGACCACATGTTGCAAGTTCCTCTGACAAAGAAAAGAGTCGAGCCGAAACTCTAGATAGAAACCCGGCCACTCGCTCTGAAAACGATCCGGCCACGATGCGGCGTGCATTTCTTTAACAGCATTGATCGCCTGCAACTGACCCGTTTTGAGAAAACCCGCATTGAACGCTCGAAACACTTCAATCCATGGAGCGGACGGTAGACCTCCATTGCGCAGATAACTTGCAAACCTGTCGGCGCGTACACTCGTGAGTCGATTCCCGTTCCGATCTACGCGGGAGAACTTGCCTGCTACCTGTGCCTGGTAGAGATCGTTCGTCGAAACATGCGCAGCCGAATTGTTCGCCTTGCGCAGCAGGAAGGTCGACGGGTCGAAATCCACGAAAATAGTGACTGGGCCAAAGTGGTAGATGCCAACAAAACGAGTTGTGAGTCCCTCAGCAGAGGCCTTCTCATGAACCTCCAGCCATCGAGGGGGAATCTGGATCCGCTTCTTAAATCGCGGATGAGGCTTGCCTAGGTGTGTCACCTGTTTCTTGAGGATAATCTGGTCGCGAAACCTAACCACGCGCACACCTGCGAATCGTTCGGCAACCGCCTCTGGGAGCGCATCCTTGAGCAGTCGATCCTTTTCAGTATTGTTCAATGGCACGTCTCGGGCGCTGACTACTTGCCCGCTGGGACGTATCTGATCAACGAGTTCCGAGCCCACAAACCGAATCTCCTTTCATCGCAATTGTGTCCAGCGTGGAAGCCCATACGATTGGAGGCCTTGCGGCCAGCATCATCTGGAGGGGCTCAAGTCGGCCACCAGCTTTTTAAGCCTCAGGCTCTCCTCCTCGTCCAAGGGCCGAAGCCGTCGCAAGTCGGTAGGGCCGAGCCCGGCGAAATGCTTCTTCCAGCGGTAGAAAGTCCGCTCGCTGATTCCCAGCCGTCGGATGATCTCAGCCGCCGGCTTACCAGATTCGATCTGCCTCAGAGCAAATGCAACCTGCTCTTTTGTGTACTGCCTTCTGCCCATCGAAAACCCGCTCTTTGTGGTGATGCCAAGGTCAAAAAACCTAACATCCCGGATGGGTCAAGAAACGGGGAGAGGGTCAACCTGGCTCAGTATTTGGGGAGGGGGTCACCACAATCACTGACCACTAAGCGGGCCACGTCAGTTTTAAAAGAGGTCGTCCGTCATCGTCATCTGGCAGCCACTCAGGTGCGCTTCCCAGCAATGCGCGGCCGGCAAGAGCCTGAAAAGCAATTGAGACGACGCCTACGTTTACCGCATTACCGAGTTGTCGATAGGCCACTCTATCCTCGACTTCAGCCTTCATAAAAACATCGGATGGCAGGCCTTGAAGTGCTGCGGCTTCGTTCGGCGTTAGTTTCCGATACTCCTGAATGCCCGACGCAACATCAGGACCGATAACCGACGTCTGAGTTATCGCCACCAAAGCCGGCAGATATGTCGCAGGCTTCGCGCGAATGCCGCTCGGCCGAAACTGTATTACCAGATCACTGAGCCGCCTACCTTCCCGTGAAGGGTGCTTCTTCCTCGCCTGCCACTCGAACTTCTGCCGTGAAGCAGGAAAGTTAAGAACGCTCTGCTTCTTAGGGCCCCATCGCATGCGAAGCCAACCGTCGATAAAGCGGCGATTCTCGTTGTAAAAACGCGAGTTCTTGATTAGGAAGTCCCGCTCCCAATCGGGTGCCCCGTGCGGGACCTTCGGCGTGCGATCAAAAGCGTTCACCCATATCGGAAATCCCGGCAAGTCGTCCTGCGGGATCTCGGAAATGAAATACTCCCAGGCCTCTATCCAAGTCTGCTCGTCTTCGCTCAGGCGGTACTCAGCAACATTTGGTATGGAGGCATCTGGGACAACAAAATCCTTTACCCGCCACGAATCCGGGTCCCATGATCGGAACGCAGTTCGCCTCAGCAGCGGAGGAGATCGGAGTGATTCGTCGCGCCCAACGGTGGCACGTTCGGCCAGTATGAAAACGCGGTCGCGTACCTGCGGTGCGCCGCCGTATTTGGGTGGCACGAGGTGCGGGGATAGCACGACTGGCTCGTCTGCAACCCGATAGCCTTCCGATCGCAATGACTCGATGATCAAAGCCCAGGTTTCGGCATGCCGCGGGCCAGCAAGGTTCCTTACATTCTCAAGCATGATGAACCTTGGATGCTTGGCCCGCACAATCTCCATGATGTCAAAGAACAGCGTCCCGCGAGTCTTGTCGCGGACCCCTTCCTGAAAACCGGACTTTGAAAATGGCTGGCAAGGAAAGCCGCCACAAAGCACGTCGTGGTCTGGAATCATTCGAGCAATTTCCGCGATCGATCTACTAGACCGCTCATCGTCGACGTCTTCTCTTGTCAGAGACCGGATGTTGCTGACGAAGCGATCGTCAGGCAGATCTGGAAATGAACTCTTGTAGACACGGCGACATTCGTCATCAAACTCACATGCCATCACGCACTTTCCACCGAGTGCGTGTAGCGCGTGATGGAAGCCGCCGATCCCCGCAAATAAATCGACAAAGGTGAAAGCGGGCCGCCCTCGCCGCGACGTCTTACGACCTGCCTTGCGTGGCGATTTTCTCGTGGGCTGCTTTGCCATGCCGTTTGAACGCGGCTGCTTTTTCATGGGCGTGCTGCGTGGTCGTGGCTTCGAATTGATTCGCATGTGCGCCCTCTCGAGTCGCTGGGATCGCAAGGAGTGTACAGCGGTACACTCCCGCGGTCAACTGCGGCTCACCTTGGGAGGAAGCGGATGATCCCAGGGCAGGGACGGATTATCCGGCGAGACGGGCTTCGCGCATAGCCTGCAGTTTTTCTACCGCTTGGGCGGCGGGAGGCGGCAGCCTGGGGCCGGCGAGCGTGCCCGATATCAACTCAATGAGCGAGCGATGCCATCGACTTTGCTCCGCACTGCAACAAGAAGTCGGCGATTCCGTCGTAGGCGGCAACCGACCGCGTTTCGTCCACGCCGGTCCGGTCCCCCATTGGAACGTATATAGCCATCCCCTTACGAGCGCGCGTGAGAAGCACACGATATCCGTTCTTGGCGACGTCCAATGATGCGGGCTTCGCCTGCCATTTGGTGCCGCTAAGTTTGTGGGCGGCCCAGCCACTATTGCTACGGCGAAGATCAAGGTCCCAGCACACTAGAGCCCAGTCGATCTCCAGCCCCTGGATTTGATATTGGTTTTGAATTGTCTCCAGCATGTTCGAGGAACGGATGTCGCCGTCGGGCTTCAGCATCCAGTCGGCGATGCTGGGCTTAAGCCCAACGAACAGCCCCTCAGCCGCAAGTCTTCCTCCGTTGCCAGAGCCGACTATCCCCCCGCGCTGCTCGCCGACACGATGGCTTCGAATCCAGCACTTTCCGTCCTGAAGCGACCTAGTGAGCCATACGGTGTCCGTTTCGTCAAAAGTGTTCGCGACCCGAGCAGCGGCTTTCGGATCTCCGTCAAGAACGGCCGCGACCCATTCCTCAATTCTCGTGTTGCGGTAGTAGCGCAGTGACTGCTTCAGATGGCCTGTCTTCAAGACGTCGCGGGTACCGGATGAGTTCAGTGCCTTCCGATCAGAATCACTGAGCAACTCAAGCGTCTCGCTTGCGATGACGCATCGCCATCCATGTCGCTTAGCCGCGTGTATCCATGCGCCGCTTCCAACCTCGCCAGCGTTGATGAACTGGTTATGGCCCAATAACGCCACCACAACGCAACCCTGCCCGTACGATGACTCCATCGATTGAAGAATCAATGCGGCCTCGTCGTCCTCCAGCGGCTTTCGCAGGACGCGCTTGCCTTTTTCGTACGTGCGCTGCGCTTCATCGAAAATCAGCACCTTCCCGTCGGATGATCCCGTCTGCGAACCTCGCTCTCCAAGAAATGCATGGGCTTTCACGATCTTGAAGGTCGCGTTTTTAATAACGTGCTTGGCGGCCTCTTTCGGATATCCTGCCAAGCCGCGGCGCCGGACGCCTCGGACGTAGGACTGCTTGAGCGCCGCTTCTAGAACTTCGACCAGCGGCGAGTTGCCGGTGACGAAGACTGAGTCGCTTGCGAACTCTGGTGCGAAGGCCACTTGCAGGCCAAGCAACGTCTTGCCACTGCCCGGTGCGCCAGAAACAAAGATGATCCGATTCGCGCTGTCGGACTGACTTTTCCGGATCCAGGAGCACACGTGCTCAGTGCAGTCGCGAATCAGTTCAATCGGCGCTGCATGGTGACCAATAGCGCTTACGTCATGCTGTCCGTACAACGAGAGCGCGGCGTCGAGAATCGTCGATGACGGAGAGAAGGCAGACCGAAGCCATTTCTCACGATCCAGCGGGGTAGTTGAGTGTCGTAAGCCCAGGATCGCCCGCAGGGAGTCAGACAACTCTTCGCGGGAACTGGCCGTCGTCGGAGTCACGATGGCGTTCCACGGCGAGGGTAGAAACCCGTAGGTCGGCACTGGTCGTTTGGCGATGCGGCCCTCCGTCTGAACCACGATCGGAGCCAGGATTACGGAGTGTTCTTGATGAAGCCGTCGGGTTTCCCCATGAAACTCCAGAAGGTTTACGCAGTAGTTTTCCACTTGATCGCGGTCGGCTTTTTGCACGGCGTTACGCTTGAACTCAAGCACGGCAATAGCGCCCTTCCCCAACAAGACGCAATCGATCCGGAGTCCCCGCCTGCGCATGTCATATTCAAGTACGACGGCCTCAAAGTCTGCCAAGCTCCGATCAGCAAGCGACTGTCTCAGGATCGTCACCGCGCGGGAAAGGTGGTTCTGCAGCAAGTCCACACTCGCTAACCACTCCTCGTGCTGCTCCGGCTCCACATGCCAGCCATCGCGACCCGCTGCATTCGTGAGCCGTTCCACGACTTTGTCGTGAGGCATCTCGAGAAACTCGCTGCGAGTCGCTGAATACCAAGCGCTTCCGGCAGACATATCGACCACCTATCAACTTTGGGGAACCCACACCGTCTGCGACAACTCTCCGACGATTACGATATCCACCGTGTCCTCCGCCTCGATCTCGATTGGCTCAAACGCAGGATTCACCCGCAGTAGCTGAATGCAGTCGTGCCGCCAGCCGTCGGCAGTGACCGTCTTCTCCGAGTGGTACTTCTTGACGGTGAACCGGCCGCCGTTCTCGCCTGCGCCGTCCGTGCCCAGCTGCACGAGCACGATCCGGCACTCGCGGGAGCCCGCCGGGCGCGGGCGGTCCAGGCGCCATGAGCCGTCCGGGATCAGTGGCTCCATAGTGTGGGGTGGAGCAGCGGTGAGATCGCCGGCGGGGACGTGCGTGGTGTGTCCGGGTGACACGCCCGGGATCGGCTGTTGCGATTGCCCTCGCGCGGGAGGCGGTCATGACGGTTCTAACGAAATGCGCAATGAATCGCCAACGGCCTGAACGTGCTTGGGCCCCAAGACGCTGGCGAGGTACGAGACGAGTTCCTCTTGGCGAGGTTGGCCAAACACCATCCGGTACAAAGCCAGTGAGGCTCGCAGCGCTCCGTGCCGCTCGATGTCGCGGCTGAGGGGTAACGCCGGCACGTATCGCTCGATACATGCTCCGTCATGAACTGGGTACACCCAGTACGGAACGAGGTCGTTTTCACTCTCAGCACGGGCGCCCTTGGCTTGCTCGAAAGCACTTTCCCACGGGTCCAGGCCATCGCCTTGGATCGCCGCATCGGCATAGTCGCGGAGAACGTTCTTGCGGACGGCCAGCCCCTTGAACCGGTGGACCCGACCCTCCCGTTGCTCGAGATCAACGGGATTTGACGGCAGATTCCAATGTACGACCGCGTGACAGTAGAAGTGGAAGTCGAGCCCTTCCTGGCCCACGGATGTCGTGGCGAGCACAAATGGCCCGAAGGGCGAGTTGAATGCCGCTCGCACATCGTCGGCCCGAAGGCTTTGATCTGATTCGTCTCGACGCTCCTCCCCAAACCGCATCGCAAACCGGCTGCGGAACCGCTTGGAGTCGCGTTTCATCGCGCCGTTGCGTACGTGAATGTGGTGAGCGCCGACTGCGGCGCGTCGCAGCCCGACGACCGAAGCAGTGCGCTCGGCCAACCGCTCGAGACGGTCGGTCTCGGCTTTCCCGTTGAGGCCGAGTTCGCTCATCAGCAAGTGGACATACTCGTCCAGGGTCGCCTGCAAACCCAGGCTGGCGGCATAATCCAGACACTGCTTCCAATAGTCGTCGTCCGACGAGGCGCCGCGAACGGCCGCCGTTGAATCGGGTTGATTAAAGAGCGAGCGAAATGCAGAGCCCACCCTCGCCGCCGCAGTCCGCGCCTCCTGTTCGCTGCCGGCAACTTTGGCTATTCGGGCGAAAGACCTGAGAACAGCAGTCGCAGGCCCACCGATGGCCATCATCGCCAGTGCCCTCGCTGCATCCTTAGGCGGCGCACCCGTTGGAAGTTCCCCATCAGCCAAGCTGCGGATGCGGGCGATGAAGTCATCCCATGAACTATGGAGGCTTCCGGATCGCGGTGTAGCAGGATTACCCAACGAGTCCTCATCCGCTTCGTCCTCATCCAGTCGTGCCGACCGTTGTTCGCGGCCGCCTTCCGTCCATTGGTCCGCGAGGTCAGAGGCCAACCAGGCCTTGGTTGCTTGGGGAGATTCCGAAAGGTCAATGAGTAGCGGAAGCGCCCAGTACCATGCTTCGTCTGGTGCCGCGCGCTGTGGCACGCCGGTGGTGAGTTTCTCGATCATTGGTAGCAGCCGCCGCTCTGCCTCGTGGATAACGGCAGCGAGCGTCGGCGTTGAGCCGGTCGCTCGACGAAGAAACCGCGCAATCTGCAGCGGATCGCAATGGTCTGCCATCCACCGGCAGGGATAGAGGAGCGAGAGCGTGGTGAGGCCAGTGATCGTGCCTTCGCGTTTTCCCACGCGGAGTCGGTCACCGATTCGCTCGGGTGCCCCCGTGAGATCAGCGGCCGAGCCCTCCGCTGCGGTGTAGAGCCGCCTTTCGGCCTCATGGCTCAAGACCGAGGCGATGACTCGTGGCACGACCCGCCACGCCGAAAAAATCAGCGTCTTGCTTGGAAGATCTCCCGCAATGTCGCGAAATGCCTCGCCCAACTCGTAGTAGGGAAGCGTTGCCGGCAGCCAGAGCAGTCGCCACAGCCCGCCATCCAGCGTGTGTCGCGTTAACCACCTAAGCCGCGCATGAGCGGGGTCGAGCCCGCGAAAAGCTTCGACGTCTGCCCAATTGATGAGCGAGTGCTTGCTATCGTTGATTGCGCGACGCAGATCGGGATCCCGTGGAGCATCTTCGATCCGCTGCCGGATGTCTTTGGCGAGAGCGTAATCCTCCATGAAGTTCAGCAGCCACGGCGATGCCTTCCAAAACTCCATGGTGTCGTTGTGCTCGACGAGCCCCGCGAATCTTTGGTTCTCGGCATAACTGGCGACGTCCCTGGGCTCCAGCCTCATTTCCGCAACCGGACGCTCCGCCAGCATTCCGCTGCGATCCGGCGTGACGGCGAGTCGCTCGGTCCGCACCATCACGCTGCGGAGTATTTGCTCGAGGCGTGCGCGGATGTCGGCAAGTTCCTCAAGGCCCCCCTGTGCAATGCGAAATACGGCGTTGCGATAGTCCCTGAGTAGTTGCGCAAGTTCGTCGGCTGCGTCCGCTCGCTCGTCCAGGAGAAACCGAGCGGTCCGAACGAAGTCATCGTAGTGGCTTTCACCATTCGCTTCATCCGGCGTCGTGTACATCTTGTACGGTGTAGCGGACAGCAACAGCACGCGTGCCTTGCTCTCGTGATCTTCGTAATCGAAAAGTTGCCGAGCCATCTCGGCCTCTGGCGACTCTCCGCTCAAGAGGTCCTTGAACCGCTGAAACTCATCGAGAATGATGAGATCGGGCTCGAGTGACTGGATGCAGCTCTTGCCGAGCAACTGCCTGAGCTCCCCGATGATTTCCCGCTGGCGTTGGCTGAGCTCGGCGGTTGGGCGAGTGTCGCTGGCATACGCATCCAAGAGTTTTGCGAGCCGTTCCCGAATGGTCTTTTGTCCGGCGGCTTTCTGTTCGGCGCATACCTGGTTAACGTATTGCACGAACCTTTGCGCCAAGTCCTTATCGACGCGATGCCACTCGGGGAAGTGCTTCACTAACTGCTTAAACCGCTGCAAGCCCGCGTTGCCTCGGAAAAGGCGACACGCTGCCGTGCGATCCAGTTGCCACGGTCCTTCGAGCAAATGAACGAGCATGGCGCGCTCGAGTCTTATCCCCAGGCTGCCTGCAACGTTCAGCGACGTACCTGGCGTGAGCGGGATGACGTTGACCTTGCTCTTGCTCATGTCGTGGGCAGAAAGCGGCAGGAGCGTGATTCGTGGGGATTCCGGCACATGACCGACGCCCTCCGGCGTAAGCCGCGACACGTTCTGGCGTGCGATGTCCCCGTTGGAGCAGAGGTAGACAATGTCGATCCGGTTCACCTTGTCCCACAGGTGATCGATGGCCTTAACCACCACGCCCCGGGCGACGAGTGTCTTCCCGAGACCGACCTCGTCAGCCACCAAGAAACGGCGGGCGGGCGGGTCATCCTGATACAGCCGTGTGAAGACTCGGTCGACAGTGCGTCGCTGAAAATCCTTGAGCCGGGCCAGCGTTTTCTCAACGTCGGGCCGGCCATTCGCGGCAGTGCTCACGTCGCGGCCTCCTCGCGGGCTGCGATCATCGCCTCAACCAAATCCGATAGTCCTTCAGGAACCAGCGAAGCAGTGTCGGGCGATAAGCCGAGGTCGTGGACTAGGCTCGCCACGGCGGACAAGCGGTCCGGGGCTAGAGCAAACGTTCGGAGTAGAGGCTCGAGCAAGGCCTCACTAGTTACGTCGGCGGCGCCGGTTGTCGCAGGTCCAGGTCCAAGCGCCATTGAGCCAAGACCGGCTTCGTCGCCAAGTTCTGCTAGCAGAAGAAGGAGATATCTCACCACGTCCCGCTTGTTCTTCAGCATGCTCTGAAGAATCCGCTCACGCCGATTGGGCGGCTCGCCAATCAGGCGAGCATTGACGATGAAACTCGTGGAAAGAACTCGGCTCCCCGCCCTCCCATGCAGCTCAATGACCAGGAAAGATGTCAGCCCCTCAAGGCTCACGTTCTCAAAAACCACTGACGGATTCTCTTGCGCCGCCAGGGCTTGCGCAACTTCCGGGCCGAGGGCGAGCGGCCGCAGCAGGACGGAGATTCCCGGCTCATACGGTTGGATTGCGCCGCTCGCGCGAACTTGGACGCTATAGGTGTCCCCTTGAGCGTTCGGCTCCACTGAGACCAGCCACGGAACCATGGCCACTTGGCGACGCACGTTGTCTAAAGCGGCCTCTAAGGCCTCCTGCTCCGCGTCGGGCTGAAAGGCATCCGGAGGCGTGTACGTTTCGAGCAAATCGCGCATGCACACGGTGCCTTGCGGCCCTGCCAGAAACGCATCGATCCCGAGTTGCGACTTCTTCCCACGCAGTTCGACGAGGAATTCGACGTTGCCATCGAACGCAGCATTCGTTGCGTTTGCTGAGCCCGTCCACACGCTCGCGTCCCAGCCGCGGTCAGCGATGTAGACCTTGGCGTGCAGGTCATTCGCGGCAATTCCGTCTGGAGAGCCAGCAGCCCCCTGCAGGGCGTCTTCCGCCTCAGGCTGATCACGGATGACGTGAACCGTCGTGAAGCCGTTCCGCGACTCGTGTGAGAGGCGGTCCAACTCATGGCTTCTCGAGATCAGGAAGTGCTCGGCTCGCGGCTTGCTGAGCCGGTCGAGGACGCTGCCGCTTAGAAAAGGTGACATCACGAGGACGCGGTCCGTCGCGTCTCGGAACGGCCACACTTTTCGCGACTGATGCCCCAGCGGCCAGAAGACGAGGTCCTCCACCGGAAGCCCATCGAGATCCCATTCCACCTTTGCGATCTCCGTGCCCACGAGGGCGCACTGCGCGGCCTGCGACTGTGCGACTTCGCTGATCGCCATGCTCGGCAAGGCGTTTACGAACTCCTTGAGTGGAGCGTTTTGGGTAAATCCGTTGGAGCGATCGTCGCGCAGATCCCCGTCGAGTACGACAACCGTGTCGAGGCACTTGTCGAATGTGAGATTTCGACTCATGCACAGGAGTCGGTACTTCACTCGCTCGTCCGAGGCGACGTAGCGGATAAACCACAGTTTCGGATGGAATACGCGGTTGTCGGCTGGGGCTCTGGCCTGCACGATCCGGTCTTCGAGGTAGCTGAAGAGTTGCCCGTGCTTCGGCGGAACGGCGATCCGGCCCGCCTCGCAAAACACCAAGATCTGACCGGCATGGCGGCGGATGGCTTCAAGGAGTGCGAGCGGCGTGTGATCGCCCATGGATTCACCCGAATCGTCCAGCTCAAAAAACGTGAATCCCACTGAGGCGGAAAGCAGTGCAACAAGGTCGAGGGAAAACGTGGTGCCGATCGCCGTATGCAGCACAAAGTCGCTCGGCGGCCGGAGCGCATCGAGCAGAGCCGTCCGGTCTTGGGGGGCAAGCACGCTCATGCGGTCACCAACGCTGCTTTGAGGTCGCGTAGAAATGACCGCGTCGGACGGTTCCAGCGGAAGTCCAGCGCCTCAGCGGAGGAGGCACCTCCCCAACGCTCCAAAGCGCGGTCGTTCTCAAGGCGTGCGAGTGGACCTTTCAGCTGCCGTTCGCGCTTTCGGATTCGGTCACGCATGCTCGCGTCGCGAACGACTGCGTTCGGGTCGCCGTCTATGACCGCGTCCAGCCATGCGTCAATGAACGCTCGAGTCAGTGGACGGATCGGACGGCCAGCCTGCTCGACAGTGGCCCAGAAAGCCGCACGGTCCCAGCTAGCTAGTGCCGACCGACGGAGTTGTACGTTTGCGGCCCAATCGTCGATTCGAGACCCGTATTCCGCTCGACGTTCAGCGGCTTTCTGCTTTTCGGCCAGCATAAGGTTGTATGTGAGTGCGGCACCATGCATGGCATCCGAGAAGTTGCGGGCATGTCGTAGGTCTTCGGCTGCTTGCCCGACGAGTTCCTTTGCCGCGGGCTCATCCCATGGGAGATCACCATCCTCGAACTCATCGAGCCGAATGAGCAATTGAGCGAAGAAGCTGGCCGGGGCCGCGCCGAGAACGCGTTCCTTGAAATAATCCGCTTCTTGCGGAGTCAGAGCGAATGTTGCCCCGGTCGGAAAGCCAGTTGGCGACTGGGGCATTGCGGGATCCCAGTTGAATCTGCGCCCGCCTACGACGACCTGGCCATCATCGCCTCGGATAACATCGCCGCCATCGCGGTGGAAACGGTCCAGCGACCGGTGGTAGGCGTCACGCGATCCAGGAAAGCGTCGAAAGCCGAGGACGTGAAGGCCCTGCCAATACGTCGTCGAGGGCACTCGCTTGAGATCCTTGCCCGCCTCTAGACCAATGAGGCCTGCGGTATCGGGGCCGGTGCGGAGTGCATCGATCAGCTTGATCTCGTCGCGGCGGCCCAACTGGCCGATCTCCGCGCTGGCGACCTTCTTTCGCTCAAGCTTCTGATAGATCCAAGGAATGAAAAAGTAGTACCGGATGCGAGTCATGATCGTGCTCGTACCCGGAAAGAGGATGTCGGCAAGGGAATCTCGCACCGTGCCGATGCCAAGCTCGTCGACGGTGCCCTTCTCTCGGAAGAGATCGAGCACGTCGAGCGCTCGTTGCCGGTCGGCATCGTTGAAATCAAGCCATGTGATTGATGACATGCCTAGCGTCGCGTGGAGGCACCGCTTCTCGGGCACTTCCAAATGGGGAGGGGGCATCCAGTACCATGGGGGCAGTCTACAGCCCCTCCGGACAACCTTGGTCCCGGCACCGCTCGGTGCCGCGAACGCATGCCCCGTAGCCGCAATCTCTTCGATCCTGAGTCCAGTACTCCCTACAAGATCAGCCGTAGCGGCTTGGAGTTGTTCGCCGACTGCCCTCGCTGTTTCTACTTCGACAAACGGCTCGGTCTCGCTCGACCCCCAGGATTTCCATTCAATCTCAACTCAGCGGTCGACAAACTCCTCAAACGAGAATTCGATGACTTCCGCCAGAGCGGGCTGCCTCACCCGCTGATGACACAATCGGGTGTCGATGCCGTGCCCTTCGCGCATCCAGATCTCGAGAAGTGGCGCAGCAACTTTACAGGCATCCGCTTCGAGCACCGGCCGAGTGGATTTCTTGTCTTCGGCGCTGTCGACGACCTGTGGCAGAACTCGCACGGGGAACTGATCGTCGTCGACTACAAGGCAACCTCCAAAGCGGCAGAGATCACTGAACTCAATGAGGACTGGCACCAGGGCTACAAGCGGCAACTTGAGATCTACCAGTGGCTGCTCAGACGCAATGGCTTTCCGGTTTCCTCGACTGCCTACTGGATCTACGCCAACGGCGATTCGACTGCGGAGCGATTCGACCAAACACTTCGGTTTCGGATGACCGTCATTCCGTACTCCGGGTCAGATGACTGGGTTGAAGGGCACATCATGGATGCGAGAGAGTGCCTCATGAAGGATGCGCCGCCGGCTCCTGGCGACGAGTGCAGTTACTGTGAATTCGCAGCAAGCCGCACAGTTTATGCCAACGGTTCCTGAGAGATCCTCAGTCGCTGATTCTGCACGGCACGCTTTCACTCCGGCGGCTTTCTTCGTCGCCCTTCTCGCTTCCGTCTTTTCAGCTGTGCCTCCTGTTCGTCGATCGCCGCCTGAGCGACGCGGTTCATGGCCGCCTGGGCTTCGTCTTTGGATGCCACGCCCATCTTGATCAAGAGGGTGAGCCACCCGGCCTCGTAGTCGTGGAGTCGATTTTTCGCTGGTCCGATCTTGTCAGCCTCCTTCTAGCGGCTTGGCCGCTGCAGTCTCTCCATCACATCCCATACGTCGTGCAACGCGTCGACGTACCTGTCATCACCGGACCGACTGTATGCGCGGTCCTTGAAGTTGCCGTAGTCGACCTCCGAGGCGAACTCCTGCGCGACCTCCACCCAGATGGGCTTTGGGACCACAATGCGGAAGCGGTAGTCCGTGTTTGGGGTGTCGGCGATCGGCAACGAAGCGAGCTGTGGAAACCGCTTCTGGAGCGACTCGATATGCCGGCGAGTTCGAGCCCGCACCATGAGCGTATTGGAGTCCACACGAGACGGATTGCCCTGGAGATCGCGAGCACAGACCACGCTATAGAAGCCGTATTGGGTGAAGAGCCACATAGTAGTTCCTGAATGGGATGGCCAACCGTTTTCAATATTGTGGTGCAGGACAGGGACAACCTTGGTCCGAACCGGTCGCGGCCAGGTGTTGGTGGCGACGGACTATGACACGCTGGACGCAGACCGAATGATGGCCTGTGCTGCAGTCGCCGGGTAAAATGCACGCAGCATCAGGAACGACACGTCCCCCACGACGTGTCGGGAACGCCTCGGAGGCGTTTCAGCAACCGGGCCACTGCAAGGCAAACGGTGCTTCCGCCGGCACGAGAGTGTCGACGGGATGTGCGTGAGGACTCGTGCCTCGCGAAAAGAGAGTTGCAGCAGCCCGACGGGCGTCACCGCCCCTTGGGCTGGTTCTTGGTGCGTGGCTCGTTCTGGAGTACGCACGATGGCACACGACATCTTTCCGAAACTGTTTCGCGCGCGGCAGCAACGGATCCACGCCGCGGATGCCGCCGCGGCCGAGGCCGCAAGGGTCTTTGGCGAGGCCAAGACTGGCGACAACCGGCGGCTCATCCGGGCTGCTGCGAGGCGGTGCGAGAAGGCCGCCGCACTCTACCGGGAAGCAGGGCTCGGCTTGCTCGCCAAGGAACAGTTTGCCGAGGCTGCCCGCCACTACTCCCTCAGCGGCGACTCCGCGGCCGCCCAGGTCAACCAGGAGCGATCGTCGGCGGTAAGCACGTATTGGGAGGACGACGAGAAGGGCCCCCAGCAAACGAAAGGAGTGTCGTGATGGCAGGTTTCGAGACGTATGACCCGGAGCAGGTCTATCAGGAGCAGTACAAACGGTTCATGAACATGGAGGTGCCGCCGTGCACGCGGTGCGGGTCGGGTGCCACGGCGTCGGTGCAGGTGGGCGTGATCGGGATCACGATCCGGCTGGCAGCCACGTGCCCCAAGTTCAAGCTGATCCCCAACGGGCCGAAGCCCGGCGAATGGTTTTGCCGGTCGTGCGGCAAATTCTTCGATGTTCCCTATGAGTCCCTGGAAGGAGGCAAAACATGAGCGAGCGACGCGTGCTGACGCTGTATCCCTATTTGCTGAACGGCACCTGCTGGGTGTTCGACGATGAGCGTACCGGGCTCAAGGAGGAGGCCTTCGTGTGCGGGATGTCGGAGATGATCTCGCGAGTCGTCGAGGCCAAGGGCGTTCCGAACTCAGCCCGGGGGTTCGCTATGACGTTCGCCGCTGAGCCGTTTTCAGGCCACGACGTGGAGCTTCACTGGATCCGCCCGGATGACAACGGCGGCAACTGGTACGAGGGCACCGTCGTGGGCGGCCACATGGAAGGCTGGCTCTGCCCCGCCCTGCTCCTCTACTTCGAGCAGGCCCCTCGGCGAATCTTCGTGCGGTGTGATCCGTTGCCGGAAGCCATCGACCCGATCTGGAATCCCAAGCCAGGCGAGACCGCCCGAAGGTTTGTCGAGGCACCACCGGCACCATCCCTGGACCGAGAGAGGTAGCCCCCACTCCAGGGCTACGAGTGTTTAAGATATAGATACCGATGACTCGGTGAGTCCGGCAATGAACGGAGGGAACGCGATGCCGATCGATGAAAGGGGCCGTAAGCCTCAGGATTCCGCCCAGGAGCGGAAGCCTAACGACGATGCCGACGAGTCCCCGACTCTTCTCGGGCGTGCCGCGAATGTGATCGCCGGTGCGGCAGGTCAAATCGGAGGCCTTGGCGAGGCGCTCACCGAGAAAGTAACGGACCTGGCTTCCAGCGGTGCCGCATTCGTCACGGATACCGCCAGTGCCGCCGTCGACGTGAGTACGGATGCCTACGCGGGTTCACGACTGGAAGCAGCGGTCAATTACATGGGTGATGGCTTGGAAGAGCGTGGTGTCTTCAGTGCCATCGCGGCGGCCACCGAGGCAGTGGGTGACAAGGTCGGCCAGGTTACCGGCGCGCGTCTCGTGGAAATGCTCGAGGAAAAGCTACGGCTTCAGGACCAATACAACGACTTGCTGGCTACACGCCTGGCGGAGGCACTCGACAGAATCGCGAAACTGGAAGGGCGACTCAATCATGTCGATCGCTGAGTTCGCCACAACATGGCCTGAACCATCCCGTCGGATCGTCGACGTGCTGCAGGAGTGGCAGGTCATGGAATGCAGCACGCTTGTCCGTGAAATGGGATTACTCGCCGCAGGCGATGCCTTGGCCACCACGGCGATCGTCGGCGATGCTTTGCGGGGCGGCAGCTCGTTCGACAACATCGCGCGCATTCCAAAGCCAGTGCAGGATGCATTCGAGAAACTGATGAAGGTGCGGCCTGGTGATTACGACCGCATGCGAGAGCTTCTGTTGGAGCATGTCACGATTGCAGGCAAGGGCAGCCTGTCCTTTGACGAGAGCAGTGCGATTGGCTTCATCAACAAGCTCAAAGGTCAGATCGGGGAGAACATGTTCGTGGAGCATGTTGGCTCTGCCGCGCAACTTGCCCAGTCCGGAAGTCAGGCCGGTTGGGATGTGGCTGTCCGCCAGAGCGACGGGGCGTTTCAATACGTTCAAGTCAAGTTGTACGGAGACGCGACGGGCGTCGTGCGGCACATGAAGTCGGTCCACCAGCGACTCATGGACGGTGTCATCCTGGGCGTCGATGAGCAGTCCATTGACCACATCTATTTCGCGGTCCCGGAAAGCATTCACGCCGATGTGCAGCGACTGGTAGGCGGTGATCCGCGTCTCGCAAGCATGCTGTATGAGACGCCTGTGCCGATCGATTCCCAGCAGGCCGCAAAGTTGGTCCAAGCCGGCATGACCAACGTGAGCCAGAGCCAGCTGTCGCAATTCTTTCAACAGTTGTTGGGAGGAGCTGCGGTGGCGGGTTCATTGCATGCGGCGGTGAATGCGTTTCTTTGGTACAAGGGATCAAAAGAGTTTGCGGACGCCGTTGCCGATACGGTCGCAGACACGGCTATAAGCACTGTAGGAATCGCGGTCGGCCTCGCGGCAGAGTGCCTGTGCCGAACCGTGCTTATCTCGAGTGTCGTAGGTATCGGTGCGCGGATGCTGCTTGGGCACGTAACGCGTTCACGCTGGGATTTCGGTGAGTTTCTGGAGCACTCGATTGAGGAGACACGTGCGCATATCGCACATCTTCATTCGTGCGGAGTGCCTGACCCCACGGCTTGATTGGATAGCGATTGGCAACGGCTACGCTGTATTAACGATGCTTTTGAAGGCCGTGGTAGTTGAGCCCGATTGCTAGCCAAGGAATGTGAACCGCGGGACGCACGTCCCGTCTAGTGTCACAGTTTCGGCGAACATAGTTGCCGGCCGGACCCAGAGGCCTTGGTCGCCATATTCCTGCCGGTAGACGACGAGCTCCTCGAGCGTCTCGCTGTGGCGGGCGACGCCGAGGACCGTGTACTCGTTTCCCTTGTAGTGCCGGTAGCGGCCTGGGCGGATTACGGGCATGCGTTGCCTCTCATGCTGGAGTCGTCGAATACTGCCAAGAGGCTCCGATCATGAAGAACATCCCGCGAACCGGAAAGCGTGACCGGCCGAAGACGGCAATCAAGGGCAAGCGGTACCGCTGCGCCACCTGCCACAAGCGGAGCCCGCGACCGGTGAAGACGCCCGCTCCGTGGTACTGCCCAAAGTGCGCGGCGGCGAAGGAAGAAGCCTTTCTCGCGATTTCCGCGACGCCTGAGCGGACCTCGATCCAAACGGACGACGGGTCTACGCCCGATTCATCCACGTGATCGAGAGCTGCAGGACCGTGGCGATCGAGACCCAGACGAAATAGGGCACCTGGGCCACGGCCACCCAGCGATAGTGCGGCCAGATGGCCAGTATCATCCAGAGGATCGTTCCCCACACGACGAGGATGTCAGCTGCCGCCAGCGGCAGGTTTCGCATGCCGAACTGAATCGGCGTGAAGATCAGGTTTGCCACGAGGTTGATCGCGAACGGCAGGGCCACGAGCAGCGGCAGCCGGCCTCGGCCGGTCTGCACGAACACGAAGCCGAAGGTCGCGAGGATGATGGGATAGAGGATCTGCCAGATCAGGCCGATCGTCCCCGGCGCAGGCGTCCACGAAGGCTTGGCCAGGCTCTGATACCACTCCATCCAAGGCACGTCGGTCATCCGAGCCCCGCGCAGCCGCCCATGCCGCACTGCGGGCGACCGCAGCCCTCGGCCGCAGCGTAGTTGCCACCGCCGCCCGCCACGTGGCCACTGACCACGCTCAAGAGCTTGGTGAGCTTGGTGCTCTGGCAGTGCGGACACACGGGCTTCTCGTCGCCGCGAATGAGTAGCTCGATTTTCCGGCTGCACTTCTGGCAGGAATATTCGTACAACGGCATCGACTTCAGCTCCCTGATGCGAAGGAATGCAGTTTACATGGACACGTTTGACGCGATCAATCAACGACGGTCGGTGAAGGCTTTTGACCCGAGCCACCGGTTCACCGCCGCCGAGGAAACAAAGCTTCTCGAGGCCGCGATCCAGTCGCCGACGTCGTTCAATATGCAGAACTGGCGGTTCTTGATCGTTCGCGACCCGGCACTGCGAAAGCAGATTCGTGCCGCTGCGGTCGATCAGGTGCAGGTGACGGACGCCTCGCTCCTGATCGTGCTCACTGCCGACCTCAAAGCCTGGAAGAAGTCGCCTGAGCGGTACTGGCGGAACGCCACGCCCGAGGTCCAGAACCTGGTCACGGGCTGGATGGGGCCGTTCTACGAGGGAAAGGAACAGTTGCAGCGCGACGAGGCCATGCGTTCGTGCGGGATCGCGGGACAGACGATCATGCTCGCAGCCAAGGCCATGGGCTACGACTCCTGCCCGATGATCGGCTTCGACCAGGCGAAGGTGGCCGAGATCATCAACCTGCCGAGCGACCACGTGATCGGCTTCATGGTCGCCGTCGGCAAGGCCGTGAAACCCGCCATGCCGAAGGGTGGCCAACTGGCCCTGTCCGAGGTGGTGGTAGAGGACCGATTCGTGTGAGGCGCTTTTGCGGCCGGACGATCACCGCTTTCCCAGCCCGTGACTCGCGCTAATCGTGGCCCTTCTTGAACGTGCCGACGAGTTCGGCCCGCGCCAAGACGTGCCCATCCATGGCCTTCTCAAGTTTGGCCTTCGTCGGATGCTCCAAGTCTCCGAGCATGCAGTCGATCGCGTAGAGCTTGAAGAAGTACCGGTGTCGGCCGATTGGCGGACATGGCCCGCCATAGCCGACCTTCTTCCAGTCGTTAAGTCCTTCGAGCGTCCCCGGCGGCAGGTCCTCGCCGCCAATACCCTCCCGAAGGCCCGCGACGTCAGGCGGAATGTCGTAGAGCACCCAGTGCACCCACACACGCTTCGGCGCCGCAGGGTCAGGGGCGTCGGGGTCATCCACGATCAACGCCAGACTCTTCGTGGCCTCGGGAACCCCTGACCACTCCAAGGCCGGCGAAATGTCGTCGCCGTCGCAGGTGTATAGGCGCGGCATGGGTTGGCCATGCTCGAAGGCCGGGGAAGTGATCCGGAGAGCCATGGCAAGACTCCTTCGCAGGAAACCAAGAAACCCGAACGACAGCGAAATACTACGGATGCGGGTTTGCCCCGGGCGCACGCTGGTGCCCGTGACCTTCATCAGCCACAGCCAGCCCCGAGCACGTGTCACTGCGTAGGATTGGACACGTCAAAGCCCTTTCGAAAGCCAGAGCCCCGGGGAGGTAGCCATGGCCACACTCAGCACGCTTTCTCAGGCCGAACTTCTATCGAAGCTTTCGGCTGTCGCGACGGCGAACACGGGCACTTCCTTAACAGCCACAGACGGCACCATCACGGGCACACTCACGGCGATCAAGGCGAAATGGTTCCTTGGCGGCCGGAAGGTCACGAGCAATTTCAGGTGCACGCTGGACCCGGCCAATCATGAGGCGCACTTCCGGGAGTCGGCCGTGGAGAGCTCGTGGGGACTGCCGCCACCCACGTTCACCGTCGAGACCACGTCGCAGTTCGGCTCCCGCGTGAACACAACCCGGACGGACACAGGCGTGGGGGGCGGCGGCAGACTCGAGTTTGGCAAGTTCCGGCAAGACTTTGAGCGGGCGGTGCAGGACGCCGGCTGGAAGTTCGTCTACGAAATCGCCTGACGGCCGTGCCCACCACGATCTCGATCAACCGGGCGCCCGTCCTCACGCTCTGGGCAGCCGTCGTCGCACAACGACTCGGGTTCTGCTGGGATGAGTCGCTGAGCCTCGGCAAGGCATTGGCGGGCCTGAACGCCCAGTCGAAGGGGCGGCGGCTGGGCATCTTCAAGCCGCACGAGGAGAAGACGAAGGCCGCCCGCGAGCGGGAACAGGGCGAGCAATTTTGGATTGAACTCTGCGGCCGTCCGGTGCCAGCGAAGAACACGGCGGATGGTATCCGAGCGGTGAGCGGCCGGGCCGTCGTGACCGCCGAGGGTGCGGAGGCCTATCTGGAAACGAAGTTTGGCAACCATCTGGAGGCGGCCCGGGCCGCGATGACGACGCTGGCCCATGCGTACCGCCCGCGGGAGTTGGCGGCTGAGGCCTTCGCTCTCTACGAGGAGTTCCGCCCCGCGGTGTCCGAGGGCGTGAAGGGCTGGGGGGCGAAGGGCGTTCTCGACCTGCGAAAGATCCGTTCGCTCGCCAAGGGGTAGACTTCGCGCCGGGGGCCGTAGGCTCCCGGCGCGCGGTTTTTCACTGTGTCGGATCGGGGTAGGTGCGCATGGGACGCTTAAGCCTGAAGGTCGTGCCGGGGTCGTCACGGGACGAGGTCGTGGGCTGGCTCGGCGACTCGCTCAAGGTGAAGGTGAAGGCGCCGCCCGAAAAGGGACGGGCAAACGAAGCCGTCGTGGCCCTGCTAGCCGACCGCCTCGGGGTCGAATCGTCGAGCATCGCTGTGGTGAGCGGCCACGGCTCGCCAGCCAAGGTCGTGGCCGTCGACGGCATGGACGACGATGCCATCCGAGCCATGTTTTCCCGCGAAAAGCCCCAAAAACGCAGCGGCGCAAGGAACCGGGAATAAGCGAGTTAACCGTTCGGGAAACTCGCTTATTCCCGGGTCCCCATGTCGCTCGCAAACCGCTGGTTTTCCGGCGGTTTGGGGATTCTTACTGGCGGTACCGCAGCCCGCCGGCGGCGAGGTAGGCTATTTTGCGATTATTGCTTCACAGGCAATTATCCAGAAATAGAATACCTCCATGCCCCGGAAGCTTGGCCAACTCGAAACCGCCGCTCTCGCCCTCGCCCAGATGCGGAATCTCCGCACCATGCGCGTGGGTGAACTGGCCTCCGGTCTACGCCTGTCGGCGAAGCAGGAGCGAGAACTCCTCAGCCGCATGTCGCGATCCGGCATGATCGCCAACGTCCGCAAGGGGCTGTACCTGTTTCCGCCGAGATTGCCCCTCGGCGGCATATGGACGCCGGACGAGGCCACCGCCATCAACGCCCTGATGGCAGACAAGAACGCCCGCTATCAGATCACCGGTCCCAAGGCCTTCAATCGGTATGGCTATTCGGAGCAACTTCCTGCTCTCACGACGATCTACAACGACGCGATCTCCGGCGAGCGACGGGTTGGGAGCGTCTCGCTGAAACTCATCAAGGTCGCCCGGGACCGGCTCGGCGGTGTCGAGAAAGTACGAATGCCTTCCGGCGAAACTCTCGTGTATTCATCCCGCGCCCGCACCCTCGTCGATGCCGTCTACGATTGGTCCCTATTCGATAGCCTGCCCGAAGCCTATGACTGGATACGAGCCGACATCGCCGCCGGCACGGTAACAGCAGACGAGTTAGTCCGGGCCGTGATGCAATACGGGAACATGGGGACAATGCGCCGCATCGGGGCGATCCTCGAACGTATCGATGCGAGCAAGGCCGCCAGGTCTCGGCTCGAACGAGCAGTGACGGCAACGACCGCGAAGATCCCGCTAGTACCAACTCGTCCGGCCCGCGGGCCCGTCTCAAGAGCGTGGGGAGTTGTGATCAATGGCTGACCGCAATGACGCCCTCATCAAGCTTCATGAAGATGTCCCGCTATTTCGCGAGGCGCTCGCATTCACGGCGGCGAAGACCGGCTTCAATGCACCGGTTATCGAGAAGGACTACTTCTGCACCGTTCTGCTCGATGATTTCGCTCGCCATGGCGGGGCCGATCTGATCTTCAAGGGCGGCACGTGCCTTGCGAAAGTGCACGTGGGCTTCTACCGGCTCAGCGAGGATCTCGATTTCGCCATTCCGATGCCGGTCGACGCAAGCCGCGGCGAACGGAGTCGTGCTGCAGACGTCATCAAGCAAGCCGTGGCAGGCGTGTCGAAGCGACTACCCAGTTTTTCGTGCGCCGCGGAACTCAAGGGTGCCAACGATTCGGCCCAATACAGTGGCGTCGTGACCTATCGATCTGTCCTGAGCGACGAGCCGCAAACGATTCTCATAGACGTGAGCGTTCGCGAGCCGGCACTATCGCCTCCCGCCACGCTGTCTGCCCGAACAGTGCTGATGGACCCGATCAGCGGACAGTCCGCCGTACCGGTGTTGGAGGTAGCCTGCATCAACGCCTTGGAAGCCATGGCGGAGAAGTTTCGGGCCGCACTGTCCCGGCGTGATGTCGCCATACGCGACTTCTATGACCTCGACTATGCGGCGAGGAAGCTTTCGCTGGAGTTGGGCAGCGCGTCGTTCGTCGACATGGTGCGCCGAAAGCTGGCGATTCCAGATAATCCGCCGGTGGATGTCGGCAGCGATCGGATGGCCGCCTTGCGAAGGCAGGTCGACGCCAAGCTCAAACCTGTGCTTCGGGAAAAAGAGTTTCGCGACTTCGACCTCGACAGGGCGATAGCGCTGGTCGTTGATATGGCGACACGTGTCTCCTGAGCATCACCCGCAACCGCGGCGGGCGAGTTGCCGGGCCTGGGCACGCCGCGTGGCGTGGCTGTCCAGCAGATAGACGCCGCGGCCGGCCAGCCATTTGGCCATCGACACGCGGAGATGACGGGGGCGCCCGGAGGGACGCCGCTCACTGAGGGTGAGCATGACCGTGCCGTCGGGCATGTATCGCACATGCCGCACCGGCTGGTTGTTGAAAGTGGTGATCTTCACCGTGAAACCTTCCATGAAAAAAAGAAGGCAGGGGCGGTACCCGAAGGCACCGCCCCTGCCGTGAAAAACAAAAGAGCCGACCGAGCTGTGACGCCCGTCGGTCATGGCCCCGCATAAGTCGGTGGCCGGCCCGCATCCCAGCTGCGTAGAGTTCCGGCGATCGTTTCCGCCTCGCCTACAGAAAGGGCCCACCCATGATGTCGCCGACCACGCCGCTCGCGATGCGTTTCGTTCTCGCCGCCGCCGTGACCCTGCCTGCCATCGCTTATGCCGCAGACGCCCCGCACGCCGATGCGGCTGCCAAGGACGCGTGCATCAAAGCCTGCAACGAGTGCCTCCGGGCCTGCCGCGAATGCATCATGGGCTGCGACTGCCCAGGCTGCGAGAAAACCTGCCTGACCTGTATCGAGACGTGCCGGACGTGTGTCGCGCTCTTGGAGTACGACTCCGCGATGGCCGAGGAGATGTGCGAGGTCTGCGAGGATGCGTGCGAACAGTGCGCCGACGAATGCACCAAGTGCGGTGATAAGCCCTGCTGCAAGGCATGCACCGAGGCCTGCAGGAGGTGCCACGACGCCTGCAAGGCGATGACGCGGTGAGCACCGGCGGGGCTACCGGCGGATGCCCATCACGAATCCCGAAACACGAAGTAGACGGCTCCGCAGATGCACAGGGCCGCCCACAGGTAGTTCAGTTTCAATGGCTGCTTCATGTAGAGCACCGCGAACGGCACGAACACGCTCAGGGCGATCACTTCCTGCAGGATCTTTAGTTGGCCCAGGTTCATCGTCGTATAGCCGATCCTGTTGGCGGGCACCTGCAGCAGGTACTCCGCCAACGCCACGCCCCAACTGACCAGCGCCGCGATGAACCATGGCCGGCCACTCATGTCCTTGAGGTGGGCGTACCAAGCGAACGTCATGAACACGTTCGAGCAGATGAGCAGGAGCGTCGTCTGGAGCATGACGGGCATGGCGTGAGGGTCCTGGCGGGGGCGATACGTGAAGCAGCGGCAATCTACTTGCCGCAACGACGCAGCCGGTAGGTCACGCCGTGCGTCGCCCCCCCTGGGAAAAGGCAGGGGCGGCACCCGAAGGCACCGCCCCTGCCGTGACGAACATCAAGAAGCTGGTCGGGCAATCAAGCCCGTCGGCGTTTGCCGCTGCCTTTGCGGTCAGTTGCCTGCAACCAGTGCTTACTGCGCCACTTCGGCACATGGTCCGGTTTCTCGGTCAGTCGTCTGTACGGATCGTTATGCCCCTGCTCCTCCATCAGCCGGCAGAGCAGAACGCAGTCCTTCATGTTGTACAGCGACAGTCCGAGTTCCTTGGCGATGGCTGCATACGAGAGCCCTGCTCTACGGCGTTCCACAGTCGTCAAGGCATGCTGAACCAGCCTCGGGTGGTAGGCAACGTCCACGAGCAGGCTCCGCTGGAGTATTTTCGGCGGTCCATTCGTGGCCATCGTGCGTTGCAGTGGCTCAGCCGCTCCGGACGGCAACGCCGACACCAGAACGAGATCGATTTCCACCCTCGGTACGACCTTCTTGCCATCGATGCGCATGTACGGCATCACGCGGATCGGCGAGGCAAGCAACTGCCGCAGGATCACCGCTGCCCGGGACTCGTCGCCGAGCAACTGTCCCTTCACCGCTGCCAGGTGTTCGAGGAGTTTTGCAGTTGAAGGCAACTTTCCTCTGGCCTTTGACTGTTCCTCCAGGTCCCGTCGCTGCGACCGCACGATCGCCAACTCGCGTTCCCGCTCCGCCAGCCTGGCAGTAAGCGCGGAAAGTGAGCCGTTGCCGTTCTCCACGGCAGCCGCGAGCCGCTCAATCGCCAAGGCCAGCCGCCGCTCCTCTTTTCCCAGCCGCGTCTGCTCGGTCGCTGCCGCTCCACCGGTCGCGTGCAGCTTCCGGACCAGCGAAAGCACCGCCTCGCACACGCCGTCGAGCGAGAGTACCTCGTTCACTACGGCCTCGAGGATCTTCGGCTCGGCTCGCTCCCTCATGCAGTAGACGCGGTTCCAACAAGCTCCCTTTGCCGAGGCAGAGCAACGGTATGCCCCGTTCGTCTTCCCGTAGGAATACATCGGGGCGTTGCAGATGCCGCAGACGAATACGCCAGAGAGCAGGCCACGCCGCTGGCGGGTCGTGCCCCGGAGCGGGTGGCCAGCGCCGCGGACCGGCTTCTGGAACAGGCGACGTTTGTCGACGACCTCGTTGGCCCGATACCACAGTGCATCCGAGACGATCCGGAGATGCTCGCTCGTGCGAGTGTCGATCTTGTCGGGATCATTCCAGACGCATTCCGACTTGCCGGTGCGGAGCTTACGCTTCGACACCTTCACGCGATTGGTCTCGAACCCCCGGTATTTCGTTCGTCGGATGATCGCGTTGACGTTGCCTGCCGTCCACTTGGCCTGACGCGACCACTTCGCCTTGGCGAACTTGATCGAGTCGAGCCACTCGCCCACCTCCGCCGCCGTCTCGCCGGCTGCGATTCGCTCGTATACCTCACGGATCACAGCTGCCGGCTCGGGATCGATCTCGTCGTAGAACGGACCCTTGGCGGGCTCGGTGGCCGTCGCCGGCACAGTGGGCCGCCGCTTGTAGCCAATGACCGTGTTGCCGACGGCCGCCCCCTTTGCCCAAAGGCCGTCATGAGCACGACGAATCCGTAGCCGGCCGTAGAAGTTCGACCGCGAATGCTGCATCTGACACATGTGAAGCCGGTCGGGCCAGTCGTCGTCGGCCGTGTCGATGTAGTCCGACGGGCAGATTACCCGCACGCCGGCATCGACCGCCGACTCGAAGAGTTCACCGGCCTTCGTGTGGTGCCGGTAGAGGCGGCTCGACTCCTCGGCAAGGATCAGATCCCACCGTTTGGCCTCGATGCCGGCCCAGACCTGATTGATTCCGGGGCGATCGGCGATCTCACCGCTGACCTCAGGCTCCTTGACGTAGTCGATCACCAACTGCGACGGCTTCATGCCCTTGGGAAGGTTCGCATCCAAGAAGCGCCGGCAGGAGGCGATCTGGTCGTCGATGCTGGTGGGACGCTGCTCCTCGGTCGAGAACCGGGCGTGGATCAACACGCGGAACGGCTTCCCGAACACGAGAACAATGGGTTGGCGAAGGTGCATCATTTCGCACCTCCCTTCCGGCCGTTGGCCCGCTTGGCCTTCTTGGCGGCCCCGCGGCGGCCACCTCGTTTCGTGGTGCCGGAATTTGCGCCGGGTGACTTCCCCTTTCTAGGTTTTCCCCGAGTGAGACCGCGTTTGTTGGATCCCTGTCGGGGATCTCCAAACACGGCGATCGGGCGGCAGGGCGCATGGCGGGCAGTCTACGACCCCGCGGGACAACCTTGGTCCGGCGTAGAATCCGGCCGGCAGGTCCCAATCAATCTCGCTCGACAAAAACGTGTACGGACGTATATTCGTCTGGCAGTGAGGTTGACATGACCACGATCAGCGAAATCGAGGAAGCAGTCCGGCGGCTTCCAAGGGCCGACCTGGCGGCATTTCGCGAGTGGTTCGATCGGTTCGACGCCGAGGCGTGGGATCGGCAGTTCGAGCAGGACGCACACGAAGGGCGGCTCGACGATCTTGCGAACGAAGCCCTCGAGGATCTCCGCGAAGGGCGCTGCACGGACTTGTGAACCGTGCAGAGCGGCGCTGAGGCGTTGATGCGGCATCGTGCGAGCCGAAAGTTCTGGCAGCTTTAGCGCCGGCTGCCGGACGCGATTCGGCACGTTGCCGATGAAAACTACGTTGTTCTCAAACAAGACCCAAAACACCCATCATTACACTTCAAGAAGGCTGGGCGTTTTTGGTCGGTGAGGGTTGGGATTCACTACCCCGCCGTCGCGGTGGAGGACGGATCGGATCTCGTATGGCTGTGGATCGGTTACCACAGCGAATACGAACGACCATTGAGTCGGAAGTAGAGCGCCGACAGCTCACTCCGGCAGCTTTCTGCGTCGGCGTTCTGGAAACGCGAACGCAGCGGTGCCCTGTGAGCCGACCACGATCCTTGCCTTGAACGGGCGGCCCGAGCGGCCCCGGAAGCCTTCGAGCAACTCCGTGCGGCCCGTTGCGATCAGCTGGCCGATCTCATCACGGGCGATCTTGCGACCGCACCAGAGTTTTTGCACCTTGAAGTTGCACGTGGCATCAGTACCGATAGCCTTGTCGCAGGCATACCGCATCGCTCGTCCGTGTACCGCTCCGCCGCAGTGTGGGCAGGCGCCCATCGCCGGCTGGTCTGCTGACGGCGTGTCTTCGTCGTCGCTGAAAAAGACTTCGTAGCGGTTCGTCTCCGTGATCCAGCGAATGCACGCCGGGTAGGTCTTCTGGCTGACGAAGCCGTCGAGCGGGCCCACGACGCCTGCCGTAAGGAGCGTGTGAAGCTCGTGCGGTAGCAGATGACGCCGGGAATGATCTTCGGGGTCCGGACCGACCCGTCTGCCGTCGCGTAGTCCTGCAGCAGCTCGACGAACGACTGATTTGTACCCGGCACACAGATGTCGGGAAGCTCTTGCAGCACGAGATCCACAGGCGACGAAACCGTCTTTTGGACCAGTTCCACCGTCAACGCCCGAATCGCGGCCCGGAAGGTCTCCATCCTGCCTGTGCCCGCCTCGATCTCCGCCAGGCGGGCCTCACACGTGCCCGTCATTTCCGGGCTCGTGAGCACCTCGAGCCGCAGCCGCTCCAGAACCCTCCCGCCTCGAACGTCTCGCCCGTCACGGTGAAGACGAGCGTGTGCACGGCCGTTTCCGAGGTCGGCAGGAACGCGGCCACGAACCGCTTCAGCACGAGGTCGTAGATCTTCTGCTCGCCCTCTGTGAGCTCAGGCTGCTCGCTCGTGAGCTCCGCGGGGACGATCGCAAAGTGGTCGCCCACCTTCGAGCTGTCAAAGACCCGCTTGTTCGCCGGATCGACCCCACGGGCCAGGGCGTCGGCCGCTGGGCCGGCGACTCCAGGCACGGCAGCAGCGATCTGCTGGAGCCGCTCGCGAACCATATCCACGTCGTCCTCGGGCCGCAGGTGCTGCGACTCCGTTCGCGGATACGTGATCAGCTTCTTCTCGTAGAGCGACTGGGTGATGCTCTGCGTGTGGTCGGCCGGATACCCAAACTGGCTGCTGGCCTCGGCGAGCAGATCGTTGAGCTTGAAGAGCAGTGGTGGCTGCTTCACCTCCACTCGCTGCCGGGCCACAACCGTCGCCGGCTGCCCAGTCACCATCTGCACGATCGCCTCGGCACGGCTGTGACTGCCGATCCGCCGCCCGTTGTCGTCACCCGCCCCCGCTCCTCGCGTCGTCCACGCCGCCTCGATGACACTGACACCGGGGGGTTTATGCCCCGGGAACAGGCAGGGGCGACGCCCGAGGGCACCGCGTCGGCCGTGAAGAACATGACGAAGGCGCACGGGCTATGCCGCCCGGCGGCGTCTGCCGCCGGCCTTTAGCCATTGCTTGCTGTACCACGGGGAGCGTGGTCCGGTGCCCCGTCAACCAGCGGCATATCCTCCGAAGCAATCGCCTTCCACTCGTGAGCGACGGGTTTGCTGGCGGACTGGGCGATAGGCCCGTCCTGCTTCATACCCGCCACGATCTCGATCAACCGGGGACCGGTTCTCACGTTGTGAGCAGCCGTCGTCACCCGAGGTCGTTCAGCCGCCTTGCAGGGCGGAACGTCTGCGCCGTAGCCGGCGCCCGATCACACACGCGGCACCGACCGCCGCGATAGCCGCTGACGTCGGTTCGGGCACAGCGATCGCGTAGCTGCCGGTGTCGACGACAGTGAAGCCGTCGAGTAGCTCGTAGGTGCCGTCGAGTTTGAGCATCAGGTTGTAGCCACCTCCATACAGGTCGTATTTCAAGCGGGTGAGCGCGTTGCCCGCCACCGTGTAGGAATCGCTCTGATTGGGGAGATTCGCAAACTTCGCCGCCACCACGGCGTTGTTGCCGGTGAGCGTGTATACGTTCGATCCGGAATACGCCATCGAGTAGCTTCCCGATTCCAGGATCGTCGACCCCTGCTGCACGACGTAGCTTCCGTCAAGGGCTAGGCCGAGCGTCTTGCCGGTGGCCGCCAGGTCGTACTCCATCGCGGCGACCCTGCCGGTGGCCACCCGGTAGGAGTCGTTTTGATTCGGAAGGTTCGTGAACGTGGTGCCCTGGGCCGTGAAGCTCGGAGTGGCCGCCGGAGAACCATCCGACGCAAACGCATAGGTGCCGTCATTCGGCGGGGCTTCGCCGGTGAGCACGTAACTGTCGCTGCCGGTGCGGGCGATCGTGTAGGTGCCCGTCGCGCCGGGCAGGAAGCCCTGGCTGATGGTGTAACTGTTGGAGAGCGCGAGGCGAAGGTCGGTCTCACCGCTGTAGAGGTCGTACTTAAGGGCCGTCACGTCGCCGGCGGACCAGGCGTAGCGGTCGTTTTGGTTGGGCAGGTTCGTGAAGGTGGTGGTGCCCGTGGTGAAGGTCGGGTTTGCCAGCGGCGCGCCGCCGACCTGAAAGTTGGCGATGCCTGTGCCGGGCGTGGCGGCCGTCATCTGGAACGTGCCGGTGAGGGTGACCACGTTCAGGGGCATCGTCAGCGACCCCGACAGCGTCGAGGTATTCGGTGTCTGATTGAGCGTGATCGCTGTGGTCGCGATCGGCGCGCCACCGACCGCGAAGGCGTAGCTGCCGTTGGCTGGCAGCGGGCCGCTCCAGGTGAAGCCGCCGGCCAGCTGTGCCGTGCCGGAAGACGTGAAGTTCAGCTGGTAAACCTGCGTCTGCCCCAAAGCCGCGCCGACCGGCATGAAGGCGACGACGGCGGCAACGATGGCGTGAAACGGTAGGCGCATGGGCGTGTGCTTTCTGGCGGAATGGTGATCGAGCCGCAATCGATGGAGTGTATCAAGGATCGTGGGTGTGCGCTCCGATGAAATGCGAAGTACGAGGTGGCTCTCCGACCGTCGTTACAATGCGGACATACTTGTAGGGCGGATTCATGGAGGCTGCTTCATGTAGAGCACTGCGAACGGCACGAACACGGAGAGTGCGATCACCTCCTGCAGGATATTCAGCTGCCCGAGGTTCATCGTCGTATAGCCGATCCGGTTCGCTGGAACCTGCAGAAGGGTACTCAGCGAGCGCGACGCCCCAGCTCACCAAGGCCGCGATGAACCACGGCCGGCCGCTCATGTCCTTGAGGTGGGCGTACCAGGCGAACGTCATGAACACGTTCGAGCAGATCAGCAGGAGTGTCGTCTGGAGCAGGAGGGGCATGGCGTCACGGTCCTCAGAGCCGGCGACTACTCATGAGATCTGGAGGCCGAAGGCGAAGCCGCGCAAAACGACTGTTCCTCGGACGCCCTGACGCTCGGTGTCCATTACCGCTGCCTGCCTTCGCCCTCCGCGCCGGCCACGTCGGTCCTTCTTTTCAGCGGTCGTCCGCCAAGGGCGACGGCCTACGCTGGGACAGGGTCGGATTGAGGGAAGTCGGTTTTGAAAACCCGCGTTTTTACCGGGCTTCATCGAGAATCAATGATCCCTGTCGCGGGTAGTGTCGGATCAGAAGCTCACCAGCGCCCGCACGCCGGCGATCAGCGCCGGCTCCGCCAGCCGGAGCGTGG
>Ga0315904_10001130_pt1 | contig 42133 bp, 59 predicted proteins | sample LakEriMetagenome_6_FD_203529 | JGI IMG/M metagenome (GOLD analysis project Ga0315904, IMG submission 203529) | Freshwater fungal communities from buoy surface, Lake Erie, Ohio, United States - Buoy 12 MA120 | ecosystem: Environmental > Aquatic > Freshwater > Lake | place: USA: Lake Erie, Ohio... | reverse complement strand
TCTAGTCCACCGCTGCCGCCCCACAGCACACCCGCGAACGATGCGGGGGCGTACCCAGCGCTGCCAGGGCCGCGTGAACTAATCCAGTTACCTGTAAAGCGATAGCCGCCGTAGTCCGGCCAACCGGGGTTATAGCACTCGATACCCGCGCGGAGGGAACTAAGAATGAGCGAGTCTCGTACAGCCGTAACGCCACCTTCGATCCAGACGCCCCGATACAGTCCCGACGTGAGGATGCGCTCAGTGAACCCGCCGTCCCACGGCGACACCGACCCTTCTAGTTTCAGACCGGAACCAGCGGTCGGCCACGATCCGTTCGAGAAACCCAGGTTGAGGCTCGGCGCTGCGACGTGCTGGAACCCGATGTCGGATACCTGCCCCAGCGCGGCGGAGCGCGTCAAGATGTTGTTGTTCGTGCGGGTCATAAACTGCGACAGCCAACTCCCATCCCCGCGCACGTTGGTAGCAAAGTCGGGAATGACGTGCCCGCCTTGCGTCATGTAGAACCGCTCGCCCCCGGACGGCAGGTACAGCGTGCAGAACGGGGTCGCGGCAGCACACCAGTTGTTGAGCGCGGTCGTGTTATCTGTCCCGCACACAGCGGCAGCGGTCACAGAGGACACCGGAGCGGGCGTGACCGTGATCGAGCCACCGCCGCCCGCGACGGTCGAGATCGTGCAGGCATGAATCGCGCCAGCGGTGCCCGCTGCGTTGATCCACAGAACCTTGCCAACGTCCGAGGGAGCAAACAGGTTTGTCGGATCGTTTGCAAGGATGGTCGTGCTGCTTGCGGTGGTGACGACTGCGATCACGCGACCGTCAGCAACAGCACCGTAGTCGGCGGCGCTAATGACGTTTGAGCCAGCCGGGGCACCCCCAACAGCCGAATCGACGTAGCCCTTGGTCGCGGCATCGGTCGAGGCTGACGGGGAGGCCAGCGCAGTAATCCGCTGCGAGCCCATCCCGACCGAAGCGGTCGGAGCGGCCATCTGATCCAGGCGGTTCGTACGAACCGCCGTGTTGAAATCGCTGATCGTGGACGCGAGCTGCGTGCCCGTGTGATTGGCGCGCTGCACCGCCGCCGCCTGAGCCGCGTTCGCCTTCGACGTTGCCCCCGCCGTCGTTTCCAACAACGACGTGTTAGCGATGCCATGAATGTTCGTCGTGTCGGCCTCGTGAGCCGTCAACGCCGACGTTGAAGCCTTGCCCGGAAGGGCCGCTTCAACGTCCTCCAAACCGGCCTCAATCGCGTTCACCACCGTGATGATCGCCTGCGCGCCAGTATCGGCCGATGCGCCGTTACTAAGTCGCTGGTAGGGGCCAGCCATTAGATAGCCTCGGTGTACGAGACGACCACGGCCACGTCGCTGCCAGCAACCGTTGAGCCGACAAAGTCGATATCGACTGTGATGTAGGCATTGTCAGCCCAGGTCGTCGTGCCGAGCCCCGTCGTCTTGTGTGTGTTGGAGCCGGAGGGGATGGCGGGGCGATTGGCCTGAGTTGTGAACACCGACGTTCCGCCGATATTCAGGTCCGCCACCATTGCCGCGCCCGTGACGGGCGTTGACGTGGTGCCCGTTGGCGCGGTGTCGGCAGAAAGACGGACGGCCGTCAGCGTGCGGTTGCGACCGGAGTCGTTGTAGACGCGGGCCTTGCCGGTGCGAACGGTGGCCGCACCGTCGATGCCAAACACAACCTGCCCGCTCGTCGTGTGACCGTGATTGCCGGCGGCGAGTGTCGAACCGGAGGTGCCAATCGCGGCCCCCGCGATCTTGCCGAAGGTGACCGCTCCGTCAGCAATGGCCGCGGTGTCCACGGCGTTGTCGGCCAGCTCCGAGGCGCCAACCGCGTTCGTGGCGATCTGCGATGCACCTACCGAATCGGCGGCCAGCGTCGGGTTCGGGTAGGTGCCCGCGAGCGATCCGCCCGCCGCACCCGACGGGGCACCGCCCCCACCCACCGCGAGGTCGTCCAACTTCTGCGCGACCTTCTGCACCGTGTCGTCGGTCGGGGCGAGGTTGCCGTTGAACCCCGCAGAGACCACGCTGATCGCGCTGGCGTCGTGCGCGTCGCTGGTGTCGGCCAGGTGATTAGCCGCGGAGCTGTTTGTGATGCCTAGCTGGAAGTCCAGCGTTCCGATTGCTTCTTGCACGTCGTCGACAGTTCCGCCAATGTTGATTCCGCCAGCGGGGTTGTAACTGATGGCGCTGGCGTCGTGGGCGTCGATGGTGTCGGCGATGTGCGCGGTGACCTCGGCGGCCGCCGTTTCGATGCCTTCCTCGATGTGATCGAGCGAGGCAGCGGTGATCGGGGTGTCGGTGCTGGGCGAATCTTCCCAGGCGGCGTAGAACTTGGAGTAGGCGGTCATGAGGGGCCTCCTGGGTAGGTGTCGCTGTCGGGGTAGGTGCCAGAGCCGGGGTAGGCACCGACGCCAGAGGCGGTAGTGCCGGGATGGGTGCTTGAGCTGGGGAAGGTGCTGGGACTCGGGTAGGTGCCCACACCGCTCGCAGCGCAGCCGGGGTAAAGGGCACCGGGGAAGGTATTGGCACCGGGGAAGGTGCACGTTCCGCTGTCTGCGGCGACCCCCTCGAACGCAGGGGGAGTGACCTTGGTCGACGGCAGCGTGTAGAGGCGGTTGGCGATTCGGGCCAGCGGCGTGAGACGGGACTTCTTGACGTCGCCGACGAGCAGGTACTCGACCGGCTTGAGGCCGTGGGCTAAGGGTGTGCGCGGGCGTAGGCAGATAACCGACCCATCCCCCAGGACGGTGTCGAGAGCGGCGGCCTGCTCAAGTGTCTCGGTCACAACCTGCAAGTCAGCCGACCAGGAGCGTCGGGCACCGGAGATGACGACGGGGGCGGCTCGGCCAAGCACCTTGACCACCTTCGGGTCGGCGACGTGGCGCTGTACCAACGCTCCCGTCAGAGACACACTCGCGGTAAGCGTCGGGTCGATGCAGGAGCCGATCAGGTCGGTGCCGGCGTCGAGCTGATCGGGGCAGGTCACCGGGCCATCGGCTGAGCCGCTGACGCCGTCGGTGAGCAGCGCGAAATAGGTCAGGTCGGTGTTCTGGCCGGGCTCGAGGTCAGTCACGATCACCGAGCCCGACACCCCGGACACAGCGACCGCTAACACGGTCCTGACGGGCTCGCTGGCGGGCGTGAACAACGTCAAGAACGCGGTGGGTCCGACGACGCCGGCGTAACTAACCTTGATGCGGGCGGTGACCCCATCGAGGGTGACTGAGTCGATCGTGACGGTGCTCATCGGCGGCCTCCGGTGAGGCGCTGTGCGCGAGCACGTTCGTTCTGCTGAATCTCGACGCGGGCCACGCCGCGGACGAGCTCGCCGTCGAGGTACACGTTGACCGTCGGGTCGCCCAGGCCGAGCGCGCCGCCGAAGGCGTCCTCGAGGCCGGCACGGTTGAGCGGGATGACCGCCTCGCTGACACCGGGCTTTTCGCCGACCATCGCCAACGTCGGCGAGGTGACGAGCCCACCCTTGGCGAGATAGGACACGTCGGGGAACAGGTCAGGGCTCGTGTACCGGCGGCCGGCCAAGGCATTCACGGGCGGCGGCAGGAAGGAGAACCAACTCGGGACGTCGACCACGATGGTGAAGTCGATGCGGTTCCACAGCGCGACCACGCGGTTGAACACGTCGCGGAACGCGGCAAAGAAGCCGAACAGGGCATCGCGAGTGCGGGTGTAGCCAGGAAGTCCGCTCGTCAAGCGACCGAACACACCCGGCAGGCCATTCCGCAGGAACGTGTCGAGCCAAGAGAGCGCCGGGCGCCATGCGTCGCTAATGCGCTTGCGGATCGTCTCGCCGCTCGGCAGCTTGCTCGAGAACAGGCGGTAGAGCTGGCCGAGCAGACCACCGACAGGTGAGATCGCCAGGAAGATCGGGTTCTGCACCGCGTTCTTGAGCATCGTCGTGACCTTGGTCCGCAACGGCGTGCCAGGCGGGAACTTGGTATTGAACAAGCCGTAGAGCTGACCGAGGAGGAATCCGACCGGCGAGATCGCGGCGAAGATCGGGTTCCTGATCGCGTTCTTGAGCAGGTCGGTGACCTTGCGCTTGACCTGCGCCTCAATCTCCTTCGTCGGCCCGGCGTCCTTGAACTGATCCTCGATGCCCTTGAGCGCGTCGGTCAGCGACCCGGTCAGGCCAGAGAAGTCGAGGCCGTTGCCGATGCTCGAGATGACGTCGTCGGCCCATCCCGCTCCGAGCGCAGAGCCATCGCCGAGGCCGTCGTCGAGGCCGGTCGCGATGTCGACACCGGCTTGCTTGGACTTCTTGGCGTAGGGAGCGACCGCATCGATGATGGTCTGCGCGATGTCCTTGGCCGTCTGATCGATGACCGCGATCTGCGACTTGAGACCGTCGACCTGCGCCTGGGCGTTGTCGATGCCGGTCTTGTAGTAAATGTCGGCTTGCTTCTCGGCGAACTTGCTCGACTCGCGGTTGAGCTCGGACTGAATCGCGTTGACTTCGTCGATCGTGTCCTGACCGGCGCCCGCGAGCTGCCCGACGGCGTCGCCGGCCGCCTCGGGACCAGCCTCGATGAAGTCGCGCACGAGCTTGGGGTCAAGACCCGCCTTCTGCAACTTCCGAATGTTCGCCATAAACTTGCGGTACTCGGCGAGGCGGTCGCGCATGGACTGAACGAACGACTTGGTCTGCTTCTTCTCGGTCGTGATGAACGACCCGACGGCGTCGATCCGGCGGAAGGTATTGACCGTCTCCTCGCCCAGCGACAGGGAGTTGACGAACGACCGGGCGCTGTCCTTGATCTGCTTGGCGAGGTCGGCACGCGCGGCGACAAGATCGTCGAGACGCTTCTGTGCCGCTTCGAGTTGCTTGGCAACGCGCTCGCGGCGCCGGGCCAAGATGATGAGGCGCTTGGTCTGCTCATCGATAAAGAGCGCGATCTCCTTGCCGCGAGCACCGGGAGCGGCTTGACGGATCGCGTCGCGCAGGCGCGTTGCCGTGCTGACGATCGAGTCGACGGTCGCGGTGAACTTGTTGGCGTCGCCGTAGAGGCCCTTGAGTGCATCGGAGGGCTGGCCGAACAGCGAGCGCAGCAACTCGTAGAGGGAATTGCGGGCCTCGGCGATGCGCTTGGCGGCCTCCTCGGCAGCCTTCGTGTCGACATCGGGGCCAGGCTTGGAGGCGTTGACCGCACCCTGGCCCTGCTGCTCACCGAATTGCATCGGCTTGGGGAGCTTGACGTTGCCCGCGTCCTTGACGGCCTGAATGTAGGTGCTCACGATCGCGGTCGAGGCCTTGAACCCATTGGAGATCGCTGTGCCGATCCCATTGACCGCGTTCGCAACGCCCTGGAAGTCGAGCGTGAGTGCGGCGCGGATCGCCTTGACCACGCCGATGACGACAGCCTGCAAGGTGAAGAAGCCTGCGATCAGGACACCGATGCCGGCGATGATGCCGCCGAACACCGCCGTGCTGACTTGGAGGAGGATGCTGAGCCCGTTGCCGCTGCCTTGGCTGGCACCCTGCACGCTGGTGACCAGGGAGCGGAACAGGCCAATCGTCGTCGCGATGACGATGCGAATGACCGGCCACACCGCAAGGAAGCTCAGGCGCAGGCCGGTGACGAAGGCGGTCGCAATGCGGATCGCGGCGGGGATCGCCACGCGCAGCACGAAAGCCAGCGCGTTCATAATCCCGGTGAACTCCGAACCCTTGGCGGCCGCGCCGCCGACCAGGGCGTTGAAGAAGTCGCGGACGGCGGCCGCGATCGGGACGAACAAGTCCTTGTTGTTCTTGACCCAAGTGGTCAGGAACAACAGGAACTCGCGGATCGGGTCGAGGACGCCGAGCTGGCGGAAGGTTTCGCCGAGCAGCGTCTTGATCGTGTCCTTGAGGTTCTGGAACAGGCCGGTGGTCGTCTTGGCGGCCTCGACGGCGGCGGGCGCGAAGCGAACATCGTTGATCTGAATGAGGGCCTTGTAGAACTCCTCGGCCGAGATCGTGCCGGCCGACAGGCCCTCGCGGACCTTGGCGCTCGACTGTTGGGTGTTCTTGCCGATCTGATCGACGACCAGCGCGACGTTGACACCCGCGTTACCGAACTGCCTCAAGTCCTGCGCGGTGACCTTGCCGGTCGAGGCGACCTGGCCGAGCGCGAAGGCGAGGTTGTCGATCTGCACCTGAGTCGCGCCCGTGGCCGTGCCAAAGTCCGAGATGAACTTGACGAGGTTGGTACGGATGCGCTGATTGGTCACACCGAAAGAGACCAGCGCGCGGTCGGCCGCGATGAGCTGGTCGGTTGGGATGAGCGATTGCTGACCCAAGGCGAGCAGGAAGCCGTACTCGCGAGCGGCGGCCTGGGTGTCACCGATGAGGCCGATGAGCTGAGAGCGCAGGAGCTCGAAGGATGCGGCGACCTGCACGCCACGCGGGGCGATCTTGCCCAGGCCGATGTAGAGGAGCGAGAACTGTGCGACCAGCGCGACGATGACCGGAAGCAAGATGGCGGCGGCGGCCGCGATGGCGGGCAGCGCACCACCGACGCCGGCAAGGGCACCGGAGGCTCGACCGCCTACTGCCGCGATCCCTGTCAAGGCGTTCTTGGCCTCGTCAGTCAGGCTCGCAACATCACCACCGGCAGCGACGTACCGCTGGGCCGCGATGCGGAGTTCGTTCTGACGGTTCGCCGCTTCTTGATTGGAGCGGGCGTAGTCGCGCGAGGCCGCCGACACGTTCTTGAAGTACCGCGCTAGGGCGGCCAGGCCATAGAAGTAGTTGCCCGATCGAGCAGCACCCAGGCCCACGAACAGCTCTTGTGCACCTTCGGTGGCGACCTTGCCACCGGACCCGCGACGCACGCCGGCCAGGCGCTCTTCGGCACGGCGCAGGTCATCGAGGGCCTGCTTCTGCTGCTTGAGGATGCCCAGGCGCCGGGCCTCTTGCTGGCGGGCCTGGCGGGCATTGAGCGCGTCCTGGGCCTTAGCCTCGCGCTGCTGGGCGCGAGCCACCTCCTCAACGGCCTTGGCCTGCTCACGAGCAGCCTTGGCGACCTCGGCACGGGCGCGAGCATCGGTCTGACGACCACGAATCGCGGAGTCTTGAGCGGCAACGGTCGCCAGGCGCGACTCGGCCCTGATCTGCTCCTGCACGACCTTGAGCTCGGCCTGGCGGGTGCGCGTAGCGGCCTGAGCCTGCGCGACCTGCACCTTGGCGGCCGCCTCGGTCTGGCGGGCCTGAGCGACCGACGCGGTCGCAATGGCCTTGTAGCCGCCCTCAAGCGTCTTGAGTTCGCGCAGGAGAACGCGCGAGGAATCCCCGATGATCTTCTCGGGGTCGACGGCACGACCGAACTCCCGACCGAGGCGCTTGAGTGCGCGCTCAGCCTGGTCGGTTTGGAGCTTGACCTGAATGAACAGGCCACCGGCCGTGCTAGGCAACCGACCCTCCTGTTCGTCGCGCCGCCTCCTGCGGGGAGACGACGGGTGCCTCCGGCTTGGGGGCGTTAGGCCGCGGAATCTGCAGCGGCTTGACGTCCACCTTCCGTTTCGAGTTGGCCTGCACGGTCACGATGTAGAGGGCGTTGAGCTGTTCCGCCGTGATCGCCAGCAACTCGTCGGTTTGTGTCCACGCCTCGACCTTGAGCCGCTCGGTGACCGCTTTCGCGGTCTCGGTGAACAGCGCAAGGTCGAGGTCGAGGAGGTCTGCTGGTGAGCAACCGAGGTGCGCCGAAAGGCGCGCAACGGCTACTCGGTAGGGACCGCCGTGGCGGCCTCACCATCGACCGAAGGGGCTCCTTCGGTCGCCTGCTGCTCGTCGCCGTCGGTCTCGATCTCATCGACCGTTCGCAGCCAAGCCGTGTAGGCCTTGTCGTCGAACGTCTCGATGTCCTTGCACGCGATGTAGGGCAGCTTGAACGCATTGCGCGACGTGGCCTTGTCCTCGTCGAGCGCGCTGCCTCCCATCGCGTCCTCGAGTGCGATGAGGTGACGAGGCTTGACCTTGACCTTGTCGACGTTGCCGTCCTCGTAAGTGACGGTGTAGATGAGCGTTGCCATGCCGGTCTCGCTTTCTGTGCTCCCGTTGAGTGATGCAGGGTGATGTCAGCGGCTCAGGAGCCGGTGACGAGGTTGGCCGTGTCGTCGCTAAACAGCTTCCAGCGCGGGTCGGACGACAGGACGCCGAGCGTCAGCTCGTAGCCGATCGCGTCGGTGCGGGTCAGGTTGAACGCGACATCGCCCTCGACCTGAACGCGCGGGAAGTAGTAGCGGTAGTGCACGTCGTTGTCGGTGAAGTCGACGACGAGCGAGCGGATCGCGTTCTCGCCCTCCTCCGGCGGGGTGTAGTTGCCGGAGATCACCGTGCCGCCACCGAACGCCACGAGGAGCGTGTTGGTCTTGGTCTCGATGAGCGTGGTCTGCAAGGTGAGGTTCTCGCTGTTGGTCACGACGCGGACCTTGGAGCCCTGCCATGCGTCGATCTGATTCGTGTCGCGGCTGACGTTGAACTGCACGCCATCGGGCGAGGTGTAACCCAAGCCCTTCCACGCGCCCGGAAGCGCGGTCGTCGCGTCGGTCGGTGCCGTCGTTGCGACGGGCGCGAAGTAGACCTCCCCGGTCCCTGCGACGCGCACCGCCTCGGGAGTGAGAGTCATGAGACTCCTCCTGTTCCTTGAGGGGTTGACCTGGCCGTCATCGAGACGGACAGAACCCAGCGCGGGTGCGCCGGGGAGAGTGAGTCGTCGGGGGCCGACCGCAGAGCGGTCACGTCCGACGTGGCGACGGTGACGAACCCATCGCTGGGGGTGGAACGGGCAAGGTCGGCAACCTTGTCGACGATCTCGACGGTGTCGGCGAAGGAGTCCTCAGCGCCAATGACGTCGATCTGCATGGCGTAGTCGTGCCAACCAGGGACGCCGGCAACTACCGGAGTCGCCTCAAGGGACCGGACCAGTACGGCCGGGTAGGTGACGTCGGTCGGCAGCATGTCGGCGTAGACGGCGTCGTCGACATCGACCATGAGGTCGGTGCTGTCGCGAAGGTGGGCGGTCAGGTGCCCGGCCATGTCGATCATCGGCGCGACCTCCGCTTACGGGGTCGTGCGGCCGCCACGGTCTCGGCGGCGGCCTTGATCGGGTCACCGGCATCGACGACGCCGCGCACACCGCGACGACGACGGAGCTGGTCGAAGGCAGCGCCCAGGGGGCGGGTCGGCACCCGACTCAGGCTCCCGACCTCCTGCTGGCTCGCAAAGCGGGAGTTGTTCACGATCAGCGCGACCGGGATCGACAGCTTGCGCGACAGGCTCGACTTGATCTGCCCGGACTCGAGCGGGAACCGACGAGCCGGGCGGTTGACGATGAACTTCTTGGCCGACGGCGTCACGCGGGCGCGGGCGATGGCGGCACCTTCACGGGCCAGTCGGTCGACAGCCGGGGCGCCGGCCTCCATAAACACGTCAGAGACAGCCTGGGTGTTGAGCACCAGGACGGCTCCGGTCGAGGGATCGCGGTAGCGCCATTCACTCATCGCTCAGCCCTCCGCGCCTTGACTTCGAGGTGGTGAGCGCTGCCGCGACGGTGATTCCATGCCGCAAACGGCTCGCTAATGACCTCGTAGCGCGCACCGTCAATTTCGACGAAGTCGCCAGGGGCGATCTCGGTCGTCGGGTCGAGGTAGACGCTGACCTCATCGACGATGACCAGGCCACCGTCGAAGGAGTCGGCCGATCGCGAGTGCGAGATGCCGCCCAGCACCTCGGTCTCGGCAATCGTGGCTGTCGGGCGGCCGGCACCGTCAGGGGCGCCAACCGTCCGACGGTGAATCGTCATTGGCTTGGTCAGGAGACGGAGGCTCATACGACCTCGCCCTCCTCGTCGTCATCGTCGACAAACGGCCAGTAGGACGCTGCGCCGACGTCGACACCGTCGAGAGCGAGCGGAGTACGAACGGAGTAGGAGCGGATCGCGAGCCCTTCGAGCAGGTGCTCAACGGTCGAGATGTCCATGACGCCGCCAGGGCGGGAGAACTCGACGCGGTAGTCACCGATCTGCTCGGCCTTGACGACCGACTCATCGCCCGGCGCGTTGAGCGCCGAGAGGACGAGCTGGCAGACGGCTTGCTTGGCCTTGGCAGGGGCGTTCTCGGGGGTGTAGGCGGTGCCCACCTCCTCGCGAACAAGGTCCGAGGCGATCTCAATGAGCGCCTCACAGCGCGCTTCGTCACCCTCGGCGACCTCGGAACCCGAGATCGTCTCGACGTAGGCAACATCGATCAGACCGGCCACGACCCGCTCCTAACTCGGTGGACAGCGGGGGTCCGCACGGGAGCCACACGGCCCCCCGCTGTCGTCCTTAGAGACGGGGCGGTCAGGAGCCCGATCCGGCCGCCTGCAGCACCGCGTAGGGCAGCGGCTCGTCGTTGAGAGCGGTGGCGTTGGTCGCCGTCTCCCAACCAAGACGCATCTTCACGCGGAGAGCGACCATGTCGCGCTCGGCGAGGTTGATCGCGTCCGAGCCGGTGCCCAGCGTGGCCTCGGTGAGCAGCTTGTAGCTCATGTCCGAGCGCAGGGCCATGATGACCTTGCTGCGGTCGACGGCCAGCGCGAGCGCCTCGTCGTCGTCCCACACGCCGTTGCGGACGATCTCGATGTCCGCGCCGTAGATGCCCTCGGAGCCGTTGCCGCGCTTGACGTCGGCGTACAGGAACGCGCCGTCGTCGCCACGCAGGCCGCGGAGCTTGGACCGCATACGCGGGCCGGCCATGACCGTCGTCACGTCGTTGCCGTCAGCCTCGACGAACTCAAAGGCCTCGTTGAAGCCGTCGGCGATGTCGACGCCGGAGCCCAGCTCGGCCACCGCACCAGCGGTGATCGCGTCGGGGATCAGACCCGCACGCCACGAGGCCGGCTTGCCGGTGCCGTAGAGGACGGCGTCGTCGATGACCTGGCCGAAGGCCTGGCCGACGAGGGGGCGAATCTGGCCCCACAGGTCGACGGTCGCGTCCTCGAGGACGTTCTCGTGAATCGGGATGATGACCGCGATTTCCTCGGCGGTGATGACCTTGTTGGCCCATTGAACCTTCGACTTCGGCTTGACGCCTGTGCCGGAGGTCGGATCTTCGGTCACAAATCCGGCCTGGGGCAGCGCCGACAGGACCGGGAAGCGGTTGACCTTCGTACCGATCCGAATGGACGGGAAGGCTCGCAGGCACGCGCTGTTCTCAGCGATGACCTGCAGGAAGTCGTTGGAGTAAACCTCGGGGATGACCCCGGCGACGTCGGAACGTCCGATGTTGCTGGCAACAGCCATGATGCACCTCGGCAAAGTGAAGGGATGGGGTTTCCGTTCACCGCTGAGGCATCACGCCGACGCGGGCAATGGCAGGGGGCCGCATCACGCGACACGTCTGCCTGGTCAAAGGGTACACCTTGGGCAAATGACTATGCAAGCCCCTCGAGCATCGAAACCCAAGAATCGAGATCGACGCGCGAACGGGCCGCTAGGTACTCACCTCGAGCGGACGCTGCAGCGGCCGCGCGGGCGTACCCCTCCGGGTCGTCCAGCTCGGCGAGTACATCGAGCCAGCCGTCGATGTTCTCGTGGTCGACATAGGACGCGCCGGAAGGTCCGAGCGCGTCGAGCAGACCTGGCAGGCCAGAGGCGATGACCGGGATGCCGTGCAGGCACGCCTCGGCCGCCACCAGGCCGTAGGTCTCAAGATGGCTCGGCATGAGGATGACCCGGCTCATCGCGTAGACCAGGCCCATGTCCTCGGTCTGACCCATGATCGTCACGTTGGGCAGCCGACGACGCTCCTGCTCGCCGTAGCCGCCCAGGACGCCGAGAAAGTGCAGGTCGGGACGGGCCTGCGCCAGCGCGTAGAAGGTCTCGACTCCCTTGGCGGGCGACAGGTTGACCAGCGTGACGAAGTGCCGACCGAGCGGAGCTGATGGCGGCCGCGTCCACGCCGGCAGACTTGGAGGCCGGATCAGTCGCACGTCGGCCTCGGGATGCAGCCGTTTGAGCGCGTCCTGGGTCGGGATCGCGTTGGCGATTGTGATGTCGGGCCGGAACCGCCGAATCTCCTCGAGCGTGGGCTCGTTGAGATTGTGAACGATCCCGACGTAGGGCACACCCAGGGCCGAAGCTCGGCTACTGACGAAGTGCGCGATCTCGGGGTGCGAGATCAGGGCGTTCGTCGAGAACAGGTCACCCCGCGACACGTTCAAGCGCCGCGGGACGACCCGTACTCCGTTCCGGGTGAACTCGTGCCTGGTCGCCTGGGCCAGCACCTTGACCTCGTGCCCTGCATCGACCAGAGCCTCGAGCAGCCGCGAGGTCATCATCTCTCCACCGAGCAGGCGCAACGGCGGGTAGGAGTGCAGGTAGGCCAGGAACCTCATGCCCCGAACCGTTCGACGATCTGAGCCTTGGTCAGGCCCTCGATTTCCTCGCGGGAGATGTCCTCGGTCGCCAGCACGAACTCGACCCAAGTGGCCTTGCTCGCCGAAGCGGCCGGCACCGGGACCATCTCGGGGTCAGCCGGCACAACCGGGAACGTGCTCCCGCTGGCGACCTGGGTGAGCAGGTCGCCGAGCGGGACGGCGTCGGCCGGCACGAACTCACCGACCAGGGCGCTTGCGGCAGCATCGGCCGGTTCCCACCCGATGAGAATGCCGCCGACACGGGCCTTGGGGCGCTTGTGGGCCTGACGGGTTGTTCCGTCGACCGGGGAGCGCCACAGGGGTGCGGTGCTCATGCCGACTTCACGACCTGGCGAATCCAGTCGCCGCCCGTGGCCGGGGTGCCTGAGCTCTGCGGACCCTGTTCCATCGAGGGGACCGTCTTGCGGAGCAGGTAGTTCTTCTCCTCGGCCAGCTTCTTCACGGCAGCCTCGACCGCCGACACGTCGGTCAGGTCGGCGAGGTCGCCCACGAGGTTGACCGCGTCCTTGGGGTCGGCGAACCCGGCGGCAGCCGCGGCCGCGACGACCTGCGACTTGGTCAGCTCGACCCGCATCTCGGCCTCGACTTCGGCGCGGGTCTCGGCCCGGATCGCCTCGGGGTCGACCGGCGGGGTCTGCTCACCCTCGGGGTCGGCTGCCGGTGTCGGTGCCTTGGGCGTCTTGCGGACCTGCTGGCGCAGCGAGGACAGCGACGAAAGCAGCTTGACGTGGTCGGCGACATTGATCGTGCCGTCCTCGCTGGGGGTGATGCCGTGCTCGGCCAGAACCGCGCGCTGCTCGTCGGACAACTCGACCGCCGGGGGCGTTTCGATCGGAGTCTCCGGCTGTGGGGCGAACGGGTTGTTCGGCGGGGTGGGGTTTCCGTCGGCGCCTTCGACGGCCGGGGCGAACGGGTTGCTGGGCGGCGCTTCGGGGGTGGGGGTCTGCTCGGACATACGAATCCTTCTTCCTGTCTCCCGTTTCCACATTCGGTCGAATGCGGAGTTGCTCTAGCTCGCGCCAGAGGTGCTTAGTTAGGGTCGCCTAACTGCGGCCCGATTAGTGTTGACAGAACTTGACACGGCCAGTATGCTCAAGTGCGGCCGCACTCCAAGGGGGCCGCGCTACTGAAAGCGATAGTTGGCCGCAGTTGGGCCGCAGTTGGCATTTCGGACATATCGACGTCGATCTCAGAGGCCAAGAGCCTCATCCGTCGCCCGGTTCGCAGCGATGAACTTCTCGTAGTTCGTCGGGGCTGGCCCCTCCCAAGCACCGATCGACTCGGCCGCCTTGAAGTAGTCCTTGGAGTCGCGGAACGCCCGCGCGTAGGCGCGGGCCTCGGCCTCGGTGAGCGGCCGCCAGGAGCACCGACAGCCTCGGTGCCAGCGAGCGCCACGCTTGAACGACTCGAGCGAGTAGACGCGCGTGGAGACCAAGATGCACCAGCCGCACGCACCGGCCGCCGGCACCCGCCGGTAGAGCATCGCCGACCCGTTCTTGAACTTCGGCCAGCTCGTCGAGGTCGCCATGATGCGCTCGGCAGCTCGCCCGGCGTTGTAAGTCACCGAGGCGACGTAGGGCGTCACGCTCTCGACGGCCTCGCTCAGCACCTTGCCCTCAGCGAGCCCGGCCCTGACCTTGATGACCGGGGCCTCGAGGTTGAGGATGCGATCGGCCAGCATCGCGTCACTAAGGAGCGCCTGGCCGGCCTTGACCCGAGCAAGGGCAGCCTCGGCCTCGGCCGTGAGTGTCGGGGAGATCGTGTTGGCCGGGGATGATGCCCAGCGATCGAGGTCGTCCCATAGTTCGTTGTCGACGTCGATGGTCAGGTCGTCATCGAAGGTGACCCCGAACGCCGAGAACGTGCTGCGGGCGTAGCCGGCCGTGATCGCCGCCTGCCGCTCCTGCTGAGCGCCGAGCAGCGAATCCCAGGCCGTGACCCATTCGGTCTTGTCGGCATCGGTGACCGGCCGCATCGCTCGCCACAGGTCGATCGCGGTCTGCTCGGCCACACGCGAGGCGACCTCCTGCGAGGCTTGGTAGCCCACCGCCAGCGCCAGGAGCACAGCCGGGTCGATGTCGTTGTCGACCTCTACCTCGGCCCCCGACCGAGGTAGAGAGGTGATCCCGGCGGGAATCTCGGTCATTGGGCCTGCTCATCACCCGAAGGGCCGGGCTGCTGCTCATTGGCCGAGGGAGTGCCCTGCGCGAGCCCGTTCTGGCCGCCCATCGAGGCCGCCGTCGCCATGCGCTCGATCATTTCCGAGGCGTGCATCTGCTCCCAGCGGCTCATCTCCTGCGGAGTGGCCCCGTACCGCTCCCACACCGCCTTGCGCGGCAGGCCGATGTTGTAGAGCTTGGCGAGCGCGTCGACCCGAGCTGCCTCGGAGACGTTCTCGACGTCGCGCCAGATCGTTTCCATGTCGACGAGGTCGTCGGCCCGCGGGTCACCCGTGGCCTGCAAGCCCAGCCGCATGAGCGACTCCCAGGTCTCTCCGAACGACAGGGCGCGGTTCTGCACCTTCTTGACCAGGCCCGACTCAGTCGCCTTGAGGGCCTCGGCCGACAGGTTCGTCAGCTTGCCCAGGAGCAGGAACGGCGGTGTGCGGGTGATCGCCGCGGCTTGCTGAATGGCTTGGTCAATGGCCTGGGCGTAAGGCTCGAGCGGTGTGGCGTCGAAGGAGCCGAAGCGAGCATCGGGGTTCTCCGATGTCCACAGGCGATCCATAGCGATGTTGAACGGCTCGATCGGCTCTCCGTCAGCCCCCCTCGGGACGTCGATCCCGGTGGCCCACCTGATCTTGAACGCCGACAGCTCCGAGGCCATGAGCAGGTTCGATGTAAGGGTGTTGATCCGGTCGAACACCGGCAGGACATCGGAGAGCTCGCTGCGGCCGGTACCGTCCATCTGCGGGCGGTTGAGGAAGGGCTTGATCCCGACCTCCTCGCCAAAGGGGTTTTCCTCGACCTTGACCACGGTCCACTTGTCGGGCGAGACCTGCCCGTCGGCGTAGGGCGCCTCGAGGAAGAACACCTCCCCGGTGTTCAAGTGCAGCCGCGCGTACCACGTCTTGCCGATCTTGTCGGCCCACTTCTTGAGGGCGCGACGCACGACCAGCGGATCGCCGGGCTCGGAGTCGTGATAGCACTCGTAGGACGACTCGGCCCGGATGATCGCGCGGGTGCCGTCGGCCGAGGGCCACACCGACCCGTAGGACACGCTCGTGCTGAGCGCCTGGGTGTGCACGATAGGCGCATAGACGTCGAGATTGTTGCGCTGCCACAGTTCGGTCCACACCTTTGCGTCAGCGTCGGGTGCATCGAGCCGGAACCCCTCAACGGTGAGACGGTCGGCGACGGAGTCGACGATGAGCAGCGGGAAGTTGCTCACGGCTTGCTTGAGCAGGCGGCGGTACTGATCGGATGCCTTCTGATGCACCCAGGGCATCGGGTGAAGGCCGTAGTAGTAGCGGTCCAACACCTCTGATTCGGCGTTGCGTAGGTCGAGCGCATCGCTCATCTCGCGGACAATGCGGATCGCTTCGTCGTTCGTGGTCATTTAGAACCCTCCGGTGAAGCCCCTACGGGGCACTTGGCGAAGTCGTGCGTCGTTCGCCATGCACGCCGCAACGGCGAGGTCGATCTTGTGCATGGAGTCCTTGCTTTGCTTCTTGATCGTGATTCCGCGGGGGGTCTCATGACTGACCGCGTTGGAGATATGGCGGTTCAAGCGAGGGTCGTCGGGGTGAGAGATCGCGCCTTCACCGACACCCGCGTAGAACTCCTGCACCGCCGGCACCATGCGCGCGTTGCTCATGGTGAAGTCGAGGACGCGACGCCGGCCGTAGGTGTCTTGCCAGACTTGGAACTCGGCCAGCCAATACGCGGTGTCACAGTTGAACGCCCGCACGTCGTAGAGGTCGAAGGCGTCCTCGACAGCGGCCATGACCTCACCGCGAGGCACTTGCCACTCCTCGGTGCCGTCGGTCTCCCATACGCCGAGCACGAACAGGTGCCCGTCGAGGGTCATGCCCATGAGAGCTGTCGCGTCCGATGACACCGAACCGTCGAAAGCCATGACGATCCGCTCGCCCTTCTTGGGTGCGCGGTCAGGACGTGCGGCCGCCTTCCACGCCGCCATGTCCATCCATGCGATGCCGCCTAGGCGCACCATCTGATTGAGGCGGTAGCGCCTAAAGACGTTCTCGGGGGTCGACTTGACCGTCGAGCGCATCTCCTCGATGTCGGCCAGACCAAGGCGCAGGTTCGGGTTGGCGATATGCCACATCGCCTCGTCGCGGTGGTCGCATCCGTCGGGGGCCTGCCACCAGGCGATCCCGAAGGAGTCATCGTCGACCTCACCGGAGGCCACGTCGCGCCCGTAGTCGAACAGGCGGGTGAGCAGCGCGTCGTCGCGGTAGTCGCCCGCGGTGGTGATGCCCAGGAGCAGCGACTCAGGTCGAGCACCCGAACCTTGCAGCATGGCCTCCCACAACTCCGAGGTGCCCGGAGCGGTCTGCGAGGAGGGATAGATATGCGGCTCGTCGGCGATGGTCAAGAACGGGTTGAGGCCCTGGGCGAGCTTGCCGTCGTGCGACAGGACGCGATAGATCGATCCGGTCTCGACGTGCTCGATGGCGTCGCGGTAGACCTTGCACTCGTCCTTGAGCAGCGGGTGATTGAGCACCTGCCAGCGCGCCTCACCGAACACGAGCTTGGCCTGCTGGCGGTCACCAGCGATCGAGTAGATTTCGCGGCCGAGCTCGGGGGTGCCGACGAGATACTTGAGCGCGATCGACGAACCCTTGAGCGACTTGGCCGTCTTGCGCGGCAGGCCCAGGATCGCTTGCCGGTAGCGGAGCAGGCCGGTGGCCGGGTTGCGCTCGAGCGCCCACTCCAAGGCCCACTTCTGCCAGTCGGCGAAGTTGAGCGGCTTGCCGGCGCGGAATCCCTTGGTCGCCACCATGAAGGTCGACGCGAACAGCGCGACATCGTCGCCGTCGGTCAGGGCAGACTTCCGCGGGGTCCAGAATGCCGGAGCCCACTCCGGCTTAGGCGCAAGGGGGTCGACCTTGGCGTGGCGTGGACTCACGCACTACCCCGCGTGCGCTCGCGGTACTGATCCAGCTCGGACTTCTGCTGCACCTCGGCTACGCCTAGGCGCCCGCGGTCGCTGGGGGTGAACCCGAGGAGTTGCAGCTTGTCGATGACCTGCTTCTCGAGCGCCCGCAGAGCCGACCGCTGACGCCAGTCCCCTTCGTCGAGCACGACCTTTCGCAGCGCAGCGCGCTCGTCCATCGCCTCGCAGAGAAGGAGGAGAATGTCGGCGTCGCCGTCGGCAGACAGCCAGCGGCGCCCGGCCTTCCACGCCCGATCCCACAGGGCGCGGCCTTCGGTGCCCAGCGGCCGGGGCGGTTCCGGCGTCTCGGTCACCTGGGGGATCGCGGCCTCGGCGGGCGCGTCGGGCAGCTTCTTCTTGCTCGGGTTGCCTCGAGCGCGGTGCTGCTCGACCGGCAGAGGTGCAGGTCCGTTGCGGCGCGGCCGTGCCGGTCGCTTGGCGGCGACCTTCTTGGCGGCGGGCTTGTTCTCGGTCAACGCTTGCTCCCTTGGCGTCGTGCCTTGCGCCGGGCGATCCCGGCGAGGCGGTCCTGTTCGGTCTTGGCCTTGTGATGCCCGCTGCACAGCGAGCGGAGGTTGGTCAGGTCGAGGTGGCTGCCGCCCTCAGCGGAAGGGACGATCGCGTCGACCTCGGTGGCGGTCTCGGTGCAGCGGTGTCCGTCCTGCACGGCGGTACAGCGGTGGCCGTCGCGGCGAAGTGCTTGCCGGCGCTTGCGTGTCCACTCCCATCCCCGCGCCTCGGACTTGCTTCCGGCCCACGGCTCGACGAAGGGCTTGTGCTGGGCGCAGTAGGAATCGCGCCCTTCGACGACGTCGGGGCAGCGCGGCGACAGGCAGAAGCGCATGGTGCCCTCTCTCACATTATGGGAATCGGGTTTGGTCCCCCGGCGGCGTGTCTGCGAAGGGCCGCCTCGTCACGGGCGGGGACCGCCGGGGGTGCACCCCCGGCCCCGTCCGGGCCGACGGCCGGCGAGGGTGACGGCCTGCAGGTCCGCGACGCCGACCCGCTGCAGGACGGCCCGACGTGGTCACGCTGCAGGACGGCCGTGCTCGAGGGCGCGCGCCATGCCGGCCCCGCTGCAGGGTGCCGACGTGGTCACCCTCGAGGGCGAGCTAGTGCAGGCGGCCGACGTGCTCGAGCTGGCAGGACAGGACACGCCGAAAGAATGTCGCGCGTTCCTCTTGCGCAATGTCTCCCATATGCCTAAGGTTAGGCACTAGGTGGACTGTCCACCTATGCGAGAGGAGACCGCATCGTGACTACCGATACCCCTACCGACCTACAAGCGCACGTTGACGCGTGGTGCGAAACGCTCGAACTACCGTTCGCGCAACAGTGTGAAGATGGCGCGCTCGAGGCCTATGCCGACGCGCCCGAATGGCAGCGCCAGGACGCCGCGCGAGAATCTTTCGAGGCCGGAATCCTTGAGGCCTATTGCGATGTCCGCATGTCGACACAATTCGGCACGCTGCAGCATGTCGGCCTATTGCTGACGTTCGGCGGCCCGAACGTCCGCGCCGAGATCGATCCCGACGACGGCCGCATGGTGATCCGCGGCGCATGGTGGAACGAATCAGCCACGGCCTACGGGACCGCGTCGGAGGACGTCCGCGAATGGTGCCAGCTCTACGCCGACGACGTCCGCGAAACATCGGGGGCGTTCTAATGTCCCGCGCATTGCACGGCCGCCAGGACGGCCGCATCGATCTCGAGGACGTCGGCGCGTGGTCGCTGATCGTCCTGTCTGTCGTTGCCATTGTGGCCGGCCTATTCATCGGGCAGGCGCGCAAGGCCGACCACCTATGCCGCGACGGAATCGCGGCCTACTGCCAAGAGGAGACCCGGCCATGAGCGTTACCTACCTAGACCCGGCCGACGTGGTCGACGTCATCGTGAATCGCGCCGCGCCCATCTATGGGCGCAACGTCGACGGATATGGGAGCAAGATTCCGACACGTTTCATGTTGCGCCTGCAGGACGGCCGCGCCCGACGTGTCTACGTCATGCAATACGCCAATAGCGGGAGCTGTTACGTCGTGGTCGGGGGCGAGGATCGATTCCTTCCGTCCGACCTCGAGCACGACATGATGGCGGCCGCGGCCCGGCAGGACGGGGGCGCGTCATGACGGCCCGCGACATCATTCACCTAACGGTGTGCGTCGACTGCTACATGATGTCGGCCAATGGTGAGGCCGAGACCGCGCCGGAAGGGTTCGGGGACCGTTACGCGGCAGGGTGCGCCGACCTAGGCGACGCGGGATATGGCATCCCGTTCCCGTCGTCCTGGCCCCGCGATGACGGGACCGAATGGCCCGACGACGACGTCGACCGCGGGATAGACCGCGAGAGGTTCTTTAGTTCCTCCCCGTGCGATCTATGCGGCGACGGCCTGGCGGGTGACCGCTATCCGGCGGCCGTATTCCTCGAGCGTGTCGCCGAACGTCCGCATGAATGGCGGACGGGACGCCTTACGGGCGCCACGACGTGCTCGAGGTGCGGCCTACTGCCGCTAGACGCCGCGGACGCCGCGACGGAATGCAATCCGGGCGAACGGTGCCCAGCTTGCGGGTCACCCGTTGACTACTGCCAAGGGCACGGGGACATCGGCGACCCCTACGGGGCCGCGATCCTGGCGGACCACGACGACGGCCGGCACGCGCGGTGCCATTCCCTAGCGGGGTGCCAAGAGTGAGCGCGATGAAGGAGCTGTACACGGCCTGCCAGGACGCCTACGCCTACCTAACGCGGGCCGCGGCATGGTGGCCGAACGTCGACACGCTCGAGGGGGACGACCACGTCCGATACATCGGCGGGATGACGCTCGGATATGTCGAATGCGCGAAATGGGCCGAGGAGTCTGACGACGTCGCCGACGTCGGCCGCTATGGCTTGCGGAACGCGCCACTAGCGCCGGGCGAGGGTGCAGCGGTCGCGGCCTTGTGCGCGTCGTTCTACGTCAACAATGCGCGCGACCTATTGGGCTACGCGCCGTGGAAGGACGACGCCGGCCAAGCCGGACACGATCTGCACCTAACGCGCAACGGCCACGGCGCCGGATATTGGGACCGAAACTATCCGCGGACCACGCCGGCCGGCCGGGCCGGTGAACGCTTGAGCGAGAGTGCTCGAGCACTAGGGGAGACCTATCCCTACGTCGGCGACGACGGATACGCCTACAGCCTGGCAGGCGCGGTCCCGTTCGTGAGCGTGGCCGACGAATTGGCCGCGCGCACGTCCCGCAATGTCATTCACCCGCGCCGATAATCGGCGCCCGCGAGAGGAGATCGCATCATGAGCACGATTGATCGCACGCTATACCGGCAGGCACGCGCGGCAGGCCTACGGCCGGAACGCGCGGCCTACCTATCCCGGCCGTTCCCGATGCCGGCCGACGACGCCGCGCTATGCAGCATCCTGCAGGCCGTCGCCGACGACATGGTCGACCGCTATTCGTTCGCCTGCCTCGAGCTATCGGGCGACTTTCACGGCATCCCGTGGCGCGTGACCATGGCCGAAGATGAATGGGCCGACGCGGCCGAATGGCTAGGGACGTTCACGGATAACGACGGCCCCGACACGGTCCCGAATCCCTCGAGCTACGGCCGCTATGCCACCTATGGCGCCTATGCGCGTTTCCGGCCGGCATACACGCTCGAGGAGCGATACCGGGGCGCACGCCGGGCCGGAATGACGCGGGACCGTGCACGCGCCGCAGCGCTCGAGGGTGCGGAACGGGATGCCGCTATGGCGGCCGAATATTCGGCCGTCGTGATTACCGTCGACATCGGCGACGGCCTGGCGCTCGAGTCTCTCGGCGACGTGACCACGGTCGACGTTCCCGGCTTGCCTTACGTCCTGCAGGACCGGGCGACCCGCTACGCCGTGCTCGAAGCTGTCGCCGACACGGCCGCTAATGCCTTGTGGCAGTACCGGGCGCCGGCGCCGGGCCAGCTCGAGCTCATCGCGGTCTAGTGGCATTCCGTCGGCCGTCGGCATCACGTCGGCGGCCGGCGGTGCACTACTAGGTGCAATGCGAGAGGAGACCCCGCAATGAATACCGACACACTCGAGGGTAACGGCGTCGTCATGACGGCCGACCCGGACGACGTCGACGCTGCAGGATGGCGCCGGCACGATGTCTGGCGAATCAATGCCGAGTCATCGGGCGCCTACGGCGACGACGCCGTAGGCCTGGCCTACGAATCGCGCTATTCGGCGCGGCAGGACCACGGCCCGTTCGTCGTGGTCGACGTGGCCTATTTCGCTGAGGCCTGCAGCACTACGAATCTGCCGGACGTGGTCGACGCCTACGTCGTGGAATGTCAGATAACGACGTCAACGTGTCACGATCTCGAGGACATCGGCGGGAGTGAGATCGATTGCACGATTGATTACCTACCGGCCGACGGCCTGTACCGATACACGCTCGAGGACGCCGAGAGGATCGCCCGGCGCTATGCCCTCGAGGACGAACGGTACAAGCTAGGCACGCCCGCGCACTACGCCTAGACCCGCTGCAGCGACCTAGACCGTCGGCCCGATGTCCGGGCCGACGGTCTAGTCATGTCCGGGGCGATGTCCTGGCGCTCGAGCACGGCCTAGCGTCCGGGCCGACGTCCTGCAGCGTGTCGACGTGGTCGGCCGCCGGCATCGTGGCCGACGTGCTCGAGGGCCGACGTCCTGCAGCTCGAGAGGGTCGCTGGCGCCTGCAGCCGGTCCCCTACCGATCGCTAGGTCGATATCGGTTGAGAGGTCAACCGACGGTCTATCACCCGATAGCCACCGGCCCCCTCCTGGGGGTGTGCCGATCGCCCCGGTCAGAGCTCCTAAACCGCCTAAACCGCAAAGAGCCCAAAGAGCCCAAAGAGCCCTAAACCGAAAAAAGGCCAATGAGCCCTAAACCGAGAAGGTCCAATGAGCCCTCAGAGATCGTCGACCGGCTCGAGGCCGTGCCAAGCGCGGGCCTCATTGCGCGTGGTCGGCGGGTCGTCGTCCTGGTGACAGAGACACGAGCACCACAGGCCGGCCAGGTCGCGGCCGGTGCACCAGCCGTCACCGCCAGGGCCACAGGCCGGGGAGAAGTAGTCCGACTCAGCCATTGAATCCTCCCGGTGACACGACGAACCCCCGACCGCGAGAGGAGACTCGAGAAGCCGGGGGTTCGTCAAGGGACAGTTGTCCGAGAAACAAGGTAGCGCCTTACGTCGGGCAACGCAAGCCTTACGGGGCAGCTCCTAAACCGCGCATGTCCAATGAGCCCACCGGCTCGCTCCACTTCTCCTTGAGCAGCTCGGTCATCGCCAGCGGGTTCATGCGAGCGGCCCGGTATCGCTGGGCGAGCTCGCTGTTCGGCTGCCACCGATCGCTGCCGACGTCGCGCACGGCCTCGTGCCACAGGATCAGGGCTAAACCGGGGTGCCGGATGACCTCACCGAGCATGGCACGGCAGGCGTGGACGAAGGCGTCATCCTCACCGCCCCAACCTTGGAACCGCCAATCCTGTCCACCGGCTCGCCACCACGACTCCTTGAGCATGACGGCCGCCCCGCTCGTATGGGGCGCGGGCTCGCTCTTGTGCCTGCGAGGGGTATCCCCCACCCCTTCGGTGAGGTAGGCGGTCTCCTGCTCGTCGAGGTAAACGCCCTGGTCGAAGGGGAAGTGCAGCCGACCGTCGACCTGAGCCGCTGCGATGGCACGGTGCAGCATGTCCTCCGGCGGGATCGTGTCAGCGTCGGCCACCACGACCATCGTCGTCGTCGCCTGCGCGACCGCGAGGTTGCGCGAGGCGGCTCGGTTGAACTCCTCGCCGCCGGCATCGGCGGTCGAGATCGCGCACCCTGGCAACGCCGCGGAGTAGAAGGCGTCGACCGCCAAGAACGGCAGCAACCTCGAGGGCTGCTCACGCCAGGGGATGCAGACGGTGACGTGCGAGTAGTCGGTCATGCCCCCTGCTCCCGTCCGAGCTCGGCACAGTCCTCGCACGGCGAGTGCTGTTGATTCGTGACCTTGGACAACTTCTCGCCACACAAGAAGCAATGAGTGAAGGCGTACCGCTTGCTCATGCGCGCCGCCAAAGGAACGCGGCCGTCACGTCGCCGACGACATGATCGACGATGTCACCCGAGACGGGGAACGCCGCGAGCGCATCGTCGACCGACCATGTCGCCAGGTGCGCTTCGTGCTCATTGCCGTCGATGCACTCCTGCGGGTACTCACCGATCGGCAGGTTGAGCAGGACGTGGTCGGCGATGCGGCAGGCCTGGGCGATCATGGCGTAGCCCTCGGCCTTGGAGACGTGCTCGACGACGTCACCGAGGATGACAAGGTCGAAGTGGTGATGGGCACCGCCGAGCGCCTGGCGGGCATCGTCGATGACGACGACGTCGTAGAGATCGCGCAGCTTGTAGCGGTCGACGTAGGGCTCGTGCACCTCGAGCGCGTACCAAAGCGAGGGCTCGCCCTCGCGGAAGGCACGGGCATAGGTGCCGCTGCCGGCCCCGACGTCGAGCACCTCAACGGTGCCGTCGATGTCGGCGACGATCTCCTCGTACTTGCCCTTGCACCATTCGCGGTGCTCCGGGTGGCTGGTGCCACTCATGGTCATCCTTCCATCGCGCCAGCAAGAACACCGAGACGTTCTCGGGGCCATTGGGTCTTGCAACCGACGCAGAAGGCGTCGGCGGGGCCGTGGTCGTCGAGGTGGACGAGCACGGTTCCGTTGCGTGAGCACTCAGGGCACCGACCCCGAATGCGACGGGCGTGGTAGCGCCAGGACAGCGCGGCCTCGGCACGGTGACGAAGTGCACCGACCCGCACCGAGACATCGGTCAGGTCGTCGTCGGACAGCGGCTTGAGATTCCCGGCGATCAGACTCAGGTTCCCCTCGACGTCACGGCGGGGGCGCTGGGCCAAGGTGTCGACGACGATGCGCTTGACCTCGACCTCGACGGCGAGCAGCACCTCGAAGGGCTCCTCGACCACCGGAGGTCGGCTGCCCTTGACCCCGCTGCCGCCCTCGTCATGGGTCGGTGAGGAATGGGCCGCGGCACTACGGAGCTGGTCGATGAGGGAGTCGTGCGTCGACCTGTGTCGGCGGCCGTCGTCACACACCTCGACGTGCTCCCAGCGACGGGTCATCTTCCAGATGTCGTCGAGGAGGCCGCTCGTGGCGCTGTGGCGGTCGGTCATGCGCGGGCCTGCAAGGACTCGACGACCGAGGCGAGGATGTCGCGTTCACGAATGATCCCGGCGACCACGAGCAGACCGGCCGGGCTCATGGCGATCACGCCGTCACGAGGGTGGGCCTTGCCGACGACCTTGGCCCACACGACGCCGAACGGTGCGCCGGCATTGAGCGCCTCGGCGTCGGCCTCCCGCACCCAGGCAGGGAACGCCGGGGTCCGATGCGCCTTGGCCTCGATGACGAACGGCATCCCAGCGATGTCGCCCTTGTCGAGCGCACCGGCCAGCGCGCGACGCTCGACGTTCGGGTAGCCGCTCTCATTGAGGTGGGTGACGATGCCTGACTCCCAGGCCGTCCCGACCCTCTTACTCCTGTTCGCCATACTGCGCCCCCGTCAGCTCGTAGGTCTGGCACGGCCACAGGAATCCGCACTCGGCGCAGGCACGACGGCCGGGGTTATTGCCCCCGAGTGCGGCCGGGTGGTGCAGGGTCGCGATCGAGTCGAGCCGGTCGAGCGAGGTCGGGGAATCCCCAAGCAGCCGCCAGCTCTCAACGCTGTCCTCATTCATCGCGACACCCCCAGCACCATCTCGAGCAGGTCGTCGTGACCGTGTCGGGTGAACAGGCCGGTGACGATCTCTCGCTGCTCGTCGGTCGGGGGGTCGATGCGGCCGCCGCCGACCCGCAACTCATCGCGCAGGCTGGTGAACGAATCGGTGTTCATGCCGCACCCCCGGTAAAGCGGTCGTCCATGTCGGGGTGCTGGGCCGTGAACTCGGCCAGCGTCAGGCAATGCCACGCAGCGGCGATAATGTGCAGCGAGCCGGTCTCGGCGTCGATGTCCTCGCCGTTCCAGAACGCCCAGGTGTGCCGCTGCAGCGCGGCGAACGACTTACCCCACTCGTAGCCCTTGCGGTACTGATGGTCGTCGTACTTCTGAGCACCGACGCCGTAGTGCTCGGCGAGCTGGCGCAGCGGCCCGGTCGGGATCAGGTCATAGCGAGCGAGCTTTACGCCCTTCTCGCCGCCCTTGGCGCTAGTTGTGCGGACCTCGCCGTCGCCAGGGTGGACGCGCAGGTCGGTCAAGGTGACGGCCGATGCTGAGGCGATTGCCAACTCGAGCTCATAGACCGGCTTGCCCAGGGCGGTCGCCAAGGAGGTCTCGGTGATCGTGCCCTTGCTCTCCTCCCATCCCGGCAGGAGCACGATGCAATCGACCTCGCGGGCGATGATCGTCAGGTCGGCCAGGAGCGCCTCGGCGAGATCGAAGTCGGGGATATCGGCCAGGTCGCCAGTCTCGGACAGGTTGAAGTCCTGGCCGTAGCGGGCACGGTCGACCTCGGCGGGGTTGACCACCTCCCAGCCGACCGCCCGGAGCCGGGCGGTGGCCTCGTCGAAGGCCGGGAAGTTGAAGTCCGGGTAGCCCCGCATCGGGCCGGCGAGATAACAGCGGTTCATGAGGCCACCTCCGGGCAGCGGTGTTCGGCGAGGATGGGAAAGCCGTTGTCGGTGACGCCGACCCAGGTCGGCAGGCGCCAGGTGATGAAGGCCAGCGGCCCGAACTTCTTGAGCGAGTAGGTCCGCAGGCCGGCCGCGACGACGCCGGGCTCGAGCGCCAGCGGGATGCGGACGGGCGAGCAGAACAGGGGCAAGCCCTGGGTGATGCGGACGATGACGAGGGCCTGGCAGCCGGGGCACGGCTGCGCCTTGAGGACGCCGAAACCGGGATCGTCGGCGGCGCGGTAGCGGGGGTAGTTGGGCGCCTTCTGCGCTTGCTTCTTGGCCTCCAAGGCGTCCTCCGAACTGCGGCCCGATCTTGCTTGCGAAACCCTTGACAGACCCGGTACGCTTAGGTGCGGCCGTAGTCCAAGCGGGGCCGCCCTACCGAATAGAACTGATGGGCCGCAGTTGGGCCGCAGTTGGCATTTCGGACATATCGACCGGGTCATGAGAGTGGTCACGAGCCCTCCCCCGGCTGGGTGAAGTACCGCGACTCGAACGGGTAGTAGGAGTAGCCACCGCCCCGGCCCTCGCGCTCGGACTGAATGAGTCGGCGCCCGTCGACAGCTCGCTTGATCGCCTTCTTGATGTCGCTCTGGCGGCCCTCGACGGTGTCGAGAATCCCCCGCTGAGACATGCCAGGGGCCTCGGTGACCGCCGCGACGATCTGCCCCTCAATGGCCCGCAGGCGGTCGGTCGAGCGATCCCAGCCGCCCATCGTGAGCCGACGGGTGGACTCCTCGAAAGTGAGCGACTCCTCCTCGACCTCGACGTCACGGCCGGTCGCCCGGAAGTAGCGGACGTCGTTCTGCTGCCCCTTGCCGCGGGTGAGCAGCCATCGGACATCGGGCCAGTCGTCGAGCCGGCTGGCGCCGCGTGCGTGCTCAGCGCCCTCCTCAGCCTCGGTGCGGCCGGTGTGCACCGGCATCACGACCGAGGCGACCCCGGACTTGCGCTTGATGACGTCGATCGTGTCGAGGAAGGTGGACACGTCGCCGTTGTCGTTCTCGTCGCCGCTACCCACGAAGGCGCGAGCGAAGGGGTCGATGATCCACGTTTCGATCTCGTGCTCGACCAGCCACGCCACGACCATGTCCTCGACGGCCGGGTTGGTCAGCGGCATCCGGTAGCCGCGCAAGTCCCACACGCTGAACCGCTCGGGGTTGACGATGTCGACCGATTGCAGCCATCGCTTCTGCTGGTCACGGGACAGCTCGTAGTTGAACAGCGCGACCCGGCCCTCGGCCCGGACCTTGAACTTGCCCAGGAACGGCTCGCCGTCGCACAGCGACCGGACGAGTTCACCCATGAGCGTCGTCTTGCCGGTCTTGAACTGCGCCGTCAGCGTGGCGTTGCCGCCGGAGGGGAGCAGGTCGTGAACGACCCACTCGACCTGCTCGTCGGGCAGGTTGAGGTAGTCGCGGCCGTTGCCCACGGACGGGGGGATGACGATGCCCTTGGCAGCACGCGCCTTCTTGACGCGCTCGCGGGCCTCCTCGCGGACATAGGCCCGCATCGTCTCCTTGGCGATCTCAGCCTCAACGGCCGCGACTTGATCGGTGGTGACCTCGGGGGTCGCTGGCAACGTGGTCGAGGCCGGCACGGGATTGTCAGCGACGATGCGCCCTTGCATGTCGAACACCAGGCCGGCCAGGGGGTCGTGCTCACATGTCGGGCCGCTGCATGTCTCGGTCGGACGGAGGTCGGCCAAGATGATGAGCACGCCGCCGACCTGCATCCGGTAGAACTCGGCGGCGGCCTCGGTCGGGTTGGCCCTATTGGAGATCGCCTCGACGAACCCTTGCTTGACGTGCTCAAGCGCCCAGGCGACACCGGAGTGGCCGGTCTGCCCCAGGCGCAGGAGCGGGAGCATGGCGTCTCGGATGCCGTCGTGGCGTGAGCCGGAGCCGTGCAGGATCGCGGTGGCCTCACCGACACGGGCGGCGACCTGGCGGCACGCCTCACCGGGAGTGGCCCACTCATTGAGCGCGGCGCGGACCTCCTCGGGGTCGGCGTCGGCACGCTCGGCGGCGGGCTTGGCGAACCGTCCACCGGACAGGCCCATAACCCATTCGTCGGGCAGCTCGGCCAGGTCGGCCAGGCGCGGGATCGTGAACCCGTCGACCGTGCCGTCGGGGGCCGTCCACCGATAGATGCCGCCATTGGGGTGCACCGAGGGCTGCACGACGGCGTAACGGTGGCCGCGGTGAATGGTCTCGATGCCGTCGCCGACCTGGCCGGGCCAGGCCATCCCGGTCGGGACGATGAACATGCGAATACCGCTCAGGCCGTTGCGGCTGCCGACCTTCCATGTCGCCGGCAACAGGCCCCACTCGGCCTCACGCTCGGCCAGGGTGCGTGCTCCGGCCTTGCCGTCATAGTCATCGACGTCGATGCCCAGGACGTTGTCGGGCAGGCGCAGAGCGATGTTGCCCTGCGGGCGCTCATGCACCCAGCGGTCGATCTGGACGTCGTCAGGGTCGACGTCCCTGCGGCCGGTAAACCCGACCGGGGGAAAGAACTTTGCCTTGGGCGGCAAAGGTAGGACGCCGCGCCAACCGGCCTCGCGATAAACACGAGCCGTGTCGGCGTAAGGGCGGGGGTCGGTCACGCGGTAGCCTCCCGGCGCTTGCGCTCGAGACGGCGGAGGCGACGGAGCTTGCAGGCCTTGACCCATGCCGCGCGACACTCGTCGCAACGGCAGCCGTAGTTGCCGTAGGTCGACTCACGACCGTGCGCGGCCAGGGTGGGGTCGATGGCGAGCATGAGAGAGCGACGTGCTCGCGCTTCGCGAACGTGGGTCGCCCACGCTGCTCGACACTTCTCACACCGGCACTTGTGATTCCTGTAAGTGCTCGACTTGCCGTGACGCGGGTCGTCAGGGGACAGGCTCACGCCGGTCTCCTCTCGCTGATGGGGTTCGCCGACCCCGCCGCTCACCGGCCGCAGGCTCGGTGGCGGCTTCCCCTCCGCAAAGCGACGGGGTCGACGAAGATGGGGGTGGGTCAGGCCGGCGATGCGTTGAGCGACTTGAGCAGCTCAGCGAGCGCGGCGTCGTCGCTGGCCGGGTTGGCTGCCGCGGGAGCCGGTGCAGGAGCAGCGGCCGGTGCAGGGGCCGGCTCAGCGGCGGGGGCCGCCTGGGCGAACGATGACGTGGCCCGCGACTTGACGTAGGCCTCGGCGACCTGGGCCTCGAGGTCGTTGAACGCGTTGAGCACCCACGGGGCGCTCTGGCCGGGCTTGGCGGTGCCCTGTCCGAGACGACCCAGGACGGGCATCCCGTTCACCGCACCCTTGAGGGCGCCGACCAGGACGCGACCGAACACGACGGTGTTCGAGTAGACGTCCGGGCCGCCTTCGGCGTCGAGCACCGTGACGTCGGCACGCACGACCTCGGCGTCGCCGTTGTTGGTCGGGAAGTTGGGGACGAACTCGTGAACCTCGATGAGCAGGAGGCGGCCGAGGTGGTCGGACGCCTTGAACATGTCTCCCGATGAGGGCTGCTGGAACATGGTGGCTACTTCTCCTTCTTGGGGGTGGTGGGCCGGATGGCCTTCGGTGCGGGGATGAGCGGGAACACGCCCGCTCGTGAGCCCTCGGTGAAACCGAGGGAGCCTTGGTCGAGCGCCTTCTTGGCTGCCGCGAACGTCGCGTAGGTGCCGTAGACGTAGAGCTCGGTGCCGTCCTTGACGCAGACGACGTAACGGGTCTTGTGACCGTCCTCGGCGGTGATGACCGCCTGGGCCATGACGCGGGCGAATCCCTCGAGCCCGTCGGACTTGACGGCCTCGGCAGCCTCACCGAGCGCGGCCTTGACCGCCTCGGTGTGCGCCTTGAGGACACGGGTGCCGATCACGGGGCCACCTCGCGGAGTAGTGCAGCAGCAAGCATCGGTGGGATTGCGTTCCCGATCTGCTGGAACTGCTTGGTCTTGGAGCCCTGCCACGGGTAGTCAGCCGGGAAGGTCTGCAGCATCGCGGCTTGCTCGACGGTGACGCGGACGCCGTCGTTGCGCGACTTGGTCGCGCCGTTGAACCTGTTGGCGTTAGCGCCGGGGTCGGGGACGAGGTCGCGGGTGGCGATGGTGGTCGCAGGACGCTCGCGAGTCCACGGCTTGTCGTCGGCCACCTCGGCGACGTAGGTCTGCTCCTGACCTTCGTCGGTGAAGGCCTCGCGGTGCCCGGTCATCGTGCCCTTGCCGGTCACCGTCGGGGCTGGTGCGTCGACAGGCCGATCCGATGCTGCACCGGCACGGCCTGACTGACGGACGGCCGCGTTCGGGCAGTTGTTACTACGGAGTTGCCACCGACCGGCGTCCCGCTCACGCTCCAAGCCACGCCGCGCGGCGTTGCCAAAGGTCTCGGCCCCGCCTGTCTCGGTTCCACCTCCGGTCACCGTCATCGACGGACGAGCGGTAGCTCCCCACCCGAGCGCCTGAGCCATCGACACCCACGGCAGGACGCCGTCGTCGAGCCGCTCAGGTGAGCGCGAGTGGTACTTGGAATGGGTCGGCGTCGGGAGCGAGACCTCACGGTCACGGTGGGCGAGCAGGACCGCGCGCTTGCGGGTCTGCGGGACGCCGTACTGCTCGGCCTGCACGTTGCCGGTGACGACGTTCCACCCGTGCCCGCGCAGCACCTCGGCGCACGCTTCCCACACCGGCAGAACGGTGGGCACCTGTTCCCAGGCGAGGCGGTGGAGGTAGACCTTCTTGCCGTTGATGCGACGGGTGCGGTAGCCATTGCCGTTCGGCGTGCCATCGCCGACGATGCACGCGCTCATCCCGTCACCGCCAAGCGCATCCGGCTACCCATGACGGCCTTACTCCGGTCGCGCTTCCAGTCGAAGGCGACCTTGGCACCGAGGAAGGCGTGGTAGTCGGCGTCGGTGATCTCGTAAGGGATCAAGCCCCAGGCACCCTCAAGTGGCGCGTGCAGGACGTAGTAGTCCTCGATGACCGGCATCGGTGCACGCGACCCGTCGGGGTCGGCGACGAACTCCGCGCGACCGTAGGCCGCGAGCTGCAAGGCGGTGTCGGGGTAGGCGTTCTTGCCCGTCTTGAGGTCGATCATGGCCGTGCGGCCGTTGCCGGCGATCTCGGCGATCAGGTCGAACGACCCGGCGTAGCCGATGGTCGGGTTGACCACGGTGCGCTCGACCATGATCGGACGCGGACGGAACTCGAGCCAGAACTCGGCCACCGACCTGACGGCGTGCTCGGTGCCGGGCTGCACGAAGCTGATCGGCTCACCCTTGGCGATGCGCTCCATGACGCCGTGCGTGTCGGTGCCATCGCTGGCGGCCTTGTCGCGCTTAGACCACGGGGCACCCTTGATCCGCTTGATCTGCTCCTCTGGCGAGAACTGCGCCAGGAAGTCACGGTTCTCGACGGCGTACTTGGCGGCCTCGATGGCAGCCCAGCGCGGCAGGGCAGGCTTGTCGAGCGCACCGATGATCGAGGTGACGCTCGGCAGGAGCGGGTCGACGCCGGGCACGCGGTAGTGGCGGCTGCCACCGACCTCGACGGTGGCGATCTCGGGGGTCGTCATCGGCGGCCGACCCGACGTGCCTTGCGCGCGGCCTTGTTCTTGGCACGACGGCGGGCGACCTTCTTGTCGTCGGCGGTCTCGCCGTAGAGGTTGCCGGTGCTCACCTTCGGGCGCAGCGCGCCCAGGATCGTGCCCTCGTAGGACTGATTCATGGCTAGTGCCATCCGTTCTGCTGGAAGAATGACCACGCCGCGCAGGGCGAGCCGTGGCGGTGCTCGATGTAGGCCAGCCCGCGCTTGACCTGATAGGCCGGCGCGTCCGTTGTCTTGAGGCCCTTGAGCTGGGGGATGCCGATGGGGTAACGACCGTCGGTGTTCAACGGGCCGACGGCCTTCGGGTTCCACCCGCTCTCGCGGGTGTAGAGACGGTCGAGGCATCGGTACTGACGCGGGGAGAGCAGGCTGCCCGCGTACTCCCGTGCCGACAGAGCATGACGGGGACGATCACGGTCGGCTCGAGGTGTCGGCCGCGGGGGCACGGTCACCGTCGTGGTCACGGTGCGCGTCACCGTCGGGGTCGACTCGGTCACGGCGATGGCCGTGGTCATCGATGCACCGAGAGCGACACCGACCAGGCCGATTGCCAGCGCCACGAGCGCGGCGGTCCACCGCTCACTACTCATGCGTCACCGGCCAGCGTGTATGACGGTGCTTCGACAAGGAATCGTTCGAGCTCGTCACGGGGTATGACCGTGCGCCCTCCAAGCTTCTTGCCAACGATCAGCCCGTCCTTGAGAAAGGCGTAGAGCTGGCTGCGGCTCAGGCTCAGAAGGTGAGCGGCATCTTCGACGGAGTACGCAAGGCGATCAGTCACTTGTCATCACCGGCCAGCGTCAGGCGGCGCGAGGTCGACTCGGTCGTGACGGCCTCAGCGACTTCGGGGTACTCGGCCTTGAGGCGCTTGGAGTCGACGCGGCGGGAGGTGACCTCGGTGTAGGTGGCAGCCTTCTCACCGCCGACGAACACGATCACGTTGTCGCCGAACTCGGCGATCTTGTTCTTGAGCAGGTCGCCGAGGGCCTTCTCCTGCTCGTCGAGCGCCTTGCGCTCGGTACGGATGCGCTTCATCTGCGCGATGGCGTCGGCGACGACATGGTCGGCGTCGAGGGGGGTGGGTGTAGCGGTCATGGTGGGTGACCTTCCGGGCTAGTTGTGGGTGTGCTGCGGGACCTGGTCAAGGGGGTCGGCGGCCGCAATGCGCGATCGATGGACGGCGTAACGGGCGGTATGCCGACGGCCCTGGCGGTATCCGCGCTGGTGGCCGATGTAGTCGCCGAACGCGACGCCCATGAGCAGGCAGCCGAAACCGACGGCGGCGATAGCGGCCACCTCGCCGGGGCTCATGCGTTGACCTCGATCAAGCCGTCGCTGACGGCGACGACGATCGTCGGCAAGATCACCTCGAGGATCGACGCGGCAAGCTCCTCATAGGACGCTGCCTGGTGCGCGAGCTGGACGATGTCGGCGTAGAGGCGCTCGTAGGTCTCGTCCTCGCAGGTCGCATCGCGCTCGGGGAGCACGACCAGCGCGGCCTCATCGACGGTGACCGCCCCCAGGGCCAGGTGATTGCCGTCCAACATCACCGACGCGCCGCGGGAGTCGTCGATGAAGGTTCCCGTTGTGACGACGGTGCCCTTGAGGGCGACCCGGTCGCCGGGGGCGGTCACGCTGACTCCTCGAGGGCGATCACGTCCGCCTCAAGGAAGAACAGCGGGCCGCGCAGACCGTCGGCCTTGATCGCCGGGGTCAGCCGGCCCTTGGAGGCCCAGCGGTGAATCGTGCGAACGTCGACACCGAGGCGGCTGGCGGCCTGCGCGGTGGACAGGAACTTGGGGGCCACGGGGGCGGTCGTGTTTGCCATGCGGGGAACGTAGGGCATATGGGTAACCTTACGCAAACCATCCGACAATCTTCGGCGTGTCGCATGTTGGGCGTTATCGGCTATTGCTATCCATGTCAAGTAGGCCTAACCTTGGGCACATGAGCACACAGCCGAGCAACGAACACATCCCCGTTTGGACCGCTGGCGACCGCTTCCGCAAGGCACGCGAGGACGCCGGCCTCACACAAACCGAGCTGGCCGATGCGATCGGCGTCGACCGCAAGACGATCAGCGCCTACGAACTCGACGACCGCAAGCGACCGATGAAGATGGTCGTCAACGCCTGGGCGATGCGCTGCAGCGTGCCGGTGTCCTGGCTCCTGACCGGCAAAGCCAGCCAACCTACTGACGGGCAGCCTGCCCACCTACTCATGCGGAGCTTGCCCCCTTTCGTACCGGGCGTAGCCCCCACCGCGGCCTAAAGAGTTCTTCACCATGCTCCGAATCGTAAACGTGGACGCAACGGGGATTCGTGAACAACACTTGACGGCCCTCCGGCGGCAGAACGCGCGACCGCGAACGATCAAGTCGCGGAGCGAGATACTGAGCAAGATCGAGCGCGAGGCCGGCGACCTTGCAGAACTGTCTCGCGACGACCTCAACGCATGGCTCGATCGCTATATGTCGGCGTCGACCCGAGCGACGTACCTGGGCCACCTCCGGTCCTTCTACCGCTGGGCCTGCGAGAACGATGTCCTCGACCGCGACCCAACCTCGGGGATCAGGACACCGAAGGTGCCGCGACGCCTCCCGCGGCCGATCAGCGAGTGCGAGCTGACCGACGCGCTGGCAACCGCTACACCGCTCGTCCGCGCCTGGGTCACCCTGGCGAGCTATTCGGGTTTGCGCGCCTGTGAGATTGCCGCAATCAGAGGTGAGCACATCGACCGCGAGCGACGGTCGCTGTTCATACCCGCGCAAAAGGGTGGTGACGCGGCGACAGCCCCGCTACCGCCGACCGTGATTGCCGAACTCAGTCGCTGGCCGCGCGTCGGGCCGCTGTGGGCCGACCACGAGATCACCGCAAACCATGTCAGCCATACCGTTGCCACGCACTTCCGCTCGCGGGGCATCGACGGTGGCCTACATCGGTGTCGCCACAGGTTCGCGACGCGGTTCTTGGAGGCGTCGGGGTTCGACCTGCGCGCCACTCAGGAGGCCATGCGCCATCGGTCGCCTGCTTCGACCGCCCTCTACACCGAAGTGCTCCCCGAGCGGTTGGTCAGCATCGCGGCGAAGATCGCCTAGACATACGAAAGCGGCCCCCGTCCCGAAGGACAGGGGCCGCTTTGCGGAAGGGGGTCCACCATGAAGCCCACCGCTTGTGACGCTAACAGGTGTCAGTCGTCAGGACTAGGATTGTCGGCCTCCTCGAGCGCCTCATCCTCCTCGCCGATGAGGCCCTTCTCGATGGCGTCGGCCGTGACGTTCGGCCACTCGGCCGAAAGCTGCATGATCGTGGCCTGAGTGAGTGGGCCGTTGCCCGATTGGCCCTCATGAATGACCTGCACGCGCAGGTCGCCGAACACGATGAGCACGGTCAAGTCGTTTCTCGACATCACAGCACCTCCAATCCTGACCAGGCACCGTCAGCGACCAGGAGCGTGACCAGCCCCGGCTCGGCGTCGAGACCTGTCGCGTCGCGCCACCAGCCGGAGCCGCCGTCCATCGCGGGCACCTGAATATGAGTCTTGGCACCGTCGGTGAGCACCGACAGGTGGTGGTAGTGGCCGGAGAGCAGAAGTGTGGCGTGCCCGGCCGGCTGCATCCCGTGAGCCTGACCGGCCCACCATTCCATCGCCTTGCCCGACTTCCACTTGTGGCCGTGGGCCAAGGTGATGATCGTGCCCCCGACCTCGATCGTGAGGTCGAGGCGGTCGTCCTCGGGGAAGTAGAACGACACCTTGCCGAACGCGGCGCTGTTCTCGGCGCACACGTCGGCCACCGCGGACATCGCATCGATGGCCCATGAGTCGTTCGCGTAGGTGGTGACCGGCTGCCGGATCGCCTCGTCGTGATTGCCGGTGATGCCGGCCACCTTGACGTCAACGCCGAGGTGCGCGACACGACGGACGACCTCGAGCAAGGTCCGTCGCCAGACCCGGACCATGTCGGTCGCTCCCAGGTCGGTGCGCCAGGCCAGCCGGCCACCTTGGGAGGTCATGCCCTCGACGTGGTCGCCGAGCAGGGCCAGCAGGATCGTCGGGGGGCGATACGCCTTCGGCATCGCCTTGTACCGACGGATCGCGAGGTCGACCGAACGCATGATCCGGTTGACGGCCTCGTAGGTTCCGCCGTTGAGATCGACCTTGCCAATCTGAGTGTCGCCGATCGCGATGACGTAGGCACCGTGGCCGTGGGCGGGTGTGGCGGCAGGAGCCTTGGCCTTGAGCGCGGCCGTGAGCAAGGACTCGTCGAGCTGGCCGACGAGCGAGGTCTGCTCGACGGCGAAGCGGTAGCGCCAGACCGGACGGGTGATGGCGTCCTTGCCCTGCTCCTCACGGGTCCATGCGACCGGATCGAAGCGCGCCTCGACCAGCCGCACCGACCAGCCCTCGGGGATCGTGAGCCCTAAGTCCTCGACGGTCTGGCGCCAGTCGTCCTCGGTGCCCAGGTGTGGCATCGGGCCGGTGGTGACCAGCATGGCGCCGGGCTCGTAGGCAACGCCGGGCTCGAACCCCTTGGGGGCCTTGACGGCGGGCGCCTGCGGGCCAGGCTTGCGAAGCGGTGTGTGCTCAGCCAGGCTCATGCTCGCCCCTCACGGACACACGAACAGCCGCCCGTGCCCAGCATGGCGCGGCGGTGGCGCTGCAGGGCGTCGCTGGCGATCGGGTAGGCGAGCTCGTGCTCGATGATGCGACGGACGTCGACAAGGTCAACGTCCTCGTCGCCGAGCCACTCTCGGAGTTGCGCCCGCTCATCGTCGGTGGGCAGTTTCCGTAGGACGTAGGCCACCGCACACTCGCGGTGACGTGGCCCCTTCTTGGGGGCGTGATCGGTGAGTGCCATGACGTGCTCCCGTCGTCGGCTCAGAACATCGCGTCATAGACGACGGGGCCGACTGTCGAGCCCCGCCCGAGCTTCTTGTAGACGCGCCAGGCCAGAACGCGGCGCGCGGTCTGCATGTCGAACACGCCGGTCACCTTGGCGCGGACACGCTTCTGAATCCGCATAACCTCGGTGCGGTTCGCCGGGCTTTCGGTGCCGTTGCGAATCCGCGACGACTTCCGGTAGCCGAATACCTCACCGGCAGGAAGCGGGAATCCAGTCACGGGCGACTCGTAGGCGGGGTAGCCGTAGCCGACGATGCCGCTGCTCCGCACCTTGCGGTAAACGCCGTTACCCTCACGGCCGCCGTCGGCGTTCGTGTTCCCCTCGATGGTCACGATGCTGCCGTCCCACACCGCCTCGACGATGCCGACGTGCGAGATGCGATCGACGCCATCACCGGGGAAGTTGAAATAGACGATCGCACCGACCTTCGGGATACTGCCCCAGCGACCGCGGCTCTTGAACCATTGGGCGCCAGCAGGGGTGTAGGCGTGCTTGGGGATGATGTCGAGCGCGCCGGTCTTGTGGGCGACCCAGGACACGAACATCGCGCACCACGGGTTGTTGTTGAGCCCGTACCAGCGCCCGTACTTCGTGTCGTTGTTCGGCCCCTCGCGGTAGCCGATCTCAGCACGGGCAGCCGCCACAACAGCGGCGGCGGTAGTCATTCGATGACCTCAGCCGGGTCTTGGCTGATCGCCGCGTCGCCATCGGGCTTGACGGTTTCGACCAGCAGGTCGGCCCCGGCGAGCGCGGCGCTGGTCGTGTTCGGTGCGGCGTAGACGCCGAACACGGCCAGAACGGCGACGACGGTCGCGACGTACCCAGCGACATCGTCAGGCAAGACGTTGGCGGCCAATAGGGCGGTGAGCGCGCCGACCAGCGCGACGAGCGCCTTACGGACTTCACGGGCCTTCTCAATCATGGCATGTTCCCTTCGGTGCGGTAAGTGCCTTCGATGCGATCGAGGCGGTGATCGAAGGCGCGGAGCTGTTCTTGGACGCCGAGGCGCCACAGGTCGTCAACCGTTGCGCGGTCATCGATCTTCTTGTGCAGGTCAGAGAGCGACTTGCCACCGTTGGCGTCAGGCTGAATGGGACGAGTCCTCACATCGAGTGCGTGCCGAATGCGCTCCTCGAGCGCGTGATTCCATCGCTTGTTGACCCAGGTGGCCGTCGTGAGCAACGCGCCGATGATCGTCAACAGCGCGACAGCGAAGGTGGCGTTATTTACCGCGTTATCCGACACCGCCAGCACCACGCCGGTCACGCCGACTGTCGCTACACCGACGACCATTCCGGTCACGGCCTCACCCGAATCGTTCATCCGTCCCCCGCTCATACGCTGGTCACTCTCAGCAAGGGCTCATTGCCCATTCCGACGCCGTACAGGTAGCCGTAGTAGTCGTCGGTGTCGGTGGTCGGCCCTGGGCCGAAGGCCAGGCCCTTAGCGGTGCCGGCGATCAACGCCGAGCGAATGCCGCTGTTGAGGGAGATCACGCGCTGGCCGGTCTTGGTCGTCCACGCCTGGCGCTGCAAATCGTCAGTGACCGAACCGAGGGTGCCTGGCCGCGAGGTGTTCGCGTGCGTGCCGATAACCAGGGTGCCTCCGGTCGGTGAGTACCAAGCCGCCGACACGATCAGGTCGAACCCGGTGACCGTGCGACCCGCGACCGCTGCGGCAAGAGCCGCGACGTCGAACCCGGCCAGGGAGGCTTGATTGCCCAGCGTCGCCGAGAGGTAACCCTGGTAGCACGCGGCGACGCCGGAGCGCAACGCGCCGGCACCGGAGTACGAGGCGCTCCATTGCGCGGGGAAATAGTTGACCACTACGGACGGAGAGGGGTCTTGCTCGGCGGGCATCCCGAAGCACAGGACGACCGACCCCTGCATGAGCAGCCACACCTTGCAGCCGACGAACGGTGTCATGCCTTCGGCGTAAGGGATGCCATTGACTACTGAGTTGCCCACCAGCGTGTCAATGCGGCCGCCGACGACAGCGGTCACGACACCGAGGCGGTAGTTCGGCGGGGAGGTAGGCGCAGGGTTCCCCATCGCGAGCAGGAGGTCGTCAGGAGACATCGTCCACCCCCATGAATACGCGCGTCTGGCCGCCCATCTCGCCGCCGCCGAGCGGGATACTCAGTCCGTCAATCGTGTGCGTCTCGGAGTCACCGTTGGTCAGGACGAACTCGACGGCGTCCATTGGCAGAAGCAGGAAGTTGTAAAGGGCCTTGAAGTTGATCGCTCTGGCGGCACCGAGGTACTTGGCGAGGTAGCCCTTGGCGGCTTCGATCGCCTGCGCTCCGTCAGTAATCGTGTCGTTGCGCCGAGAGATTGGCTTGCGACCAAACGGGCCATCGTAGTAGGTCGCTGAGGCGGGGTTGGCGTCCACGAGATAGACGAAGATGCGATCCCCGCTCGGCGGCTCACAGGTCAGCGCGACGGCGTTGGCCTGTCCTTCACGGGTGCGCGCGACGTTGGCATCGATCAGGACGCCAGTCTCGCCGACGTCGATCGTCCACACCGGGGCTCCGCTGGGCACAGCGGGAGCAACAAGGAAGTTGCCTTCGTGGTCGTTGTAGACCACCGCACCGATGGCGGCCGCCAGGTCGTTGATCGCGGTCCACCGCTCGCCTTCGTAGACCGTCTCGGCAGGGGGCGACAGCGCATCGTCAAGACTTGGGTCAACGATGACCGTTGGCGGCCCCTCGGAGGGGAAAGAAACGGTGATGAGGTCGATGACGGCCTCGACGTAAGTGAGCAGGTCGCCCGAGCCCGACCTGGGCGTGTAAAGCGTGACCAAGGGGAAGTCGGCGACGCGGATCGCTCGGTCGTAGGCGACCAACTCGAGGCGGGAGGAGAGCAGGCTCTCGTCAAGGGACTCGACCCGGAGCTGGCCGACCTGCACCCATTCCTGGTCACCGGGCGCAAACTCGACGCCCATCTCAAGCTTGACCTCGGCGGAGGCGACATTGAGCCCATCGACCGCAGGGCGACGCTGGTCGTAGTTGGGCGGGATGACCACCGTGGCGTTCAACGTGCGCCACACGTTCGATCCGGCGTCGAGCGACAGCTCGCCCTTCTCGATCGGCAGCGGTTGGCCGACCGGGACATACTCGCCCGCGACATACTCGCACAAAGTCACCCGCGCGAGCGCGACATGCGACTCTCTCAGCGCGGCGAGCATTCTTGCCGAAGCACCAGGAATCACCTCACGCACCCCCGTAGTACGTCGGGGCGGCGATCGAGATGGCCTCGAGGTCGATCGCGCTGACGGAGTTCGACGGCAGGGTCGAGATGCGGGAGACGCTGACGCCGCTCACCGACAGGTACTCGACGGCCTGGGTGCCGTAGTCCGGGTAGCGCGGGATGAGCGCGACCGGATGACCGCTGCTCAACAGGTCGAGCACGTCGTCACGGTCGGTGTCGTTCCACACGACCAGCGACACCGACCCGACCCAGGTCGAGCGCACGTTGGTCAGCGGGATCGGCAGCTCCTCATTGAGCACGGCCGCAGCGGTGCCGGTCGCCTCGAGGGCCTGCTCGACCTGGGAAGCGACGGTGACCTCGAGACGGACCAGGCCAGCGGGGTTGACGCTGACCAGGAGATCGGAGCCGGAATCGATCGCCGGCAACGTCAAGGTGTTGCTGACGTACTCGGTGCTCCCGACGGTCAACGTGGCGACGTACGTCAAGGCGACGTTCTGCGGCACCTCGTAGTCGTTGCGCGTCAAGACGTCGTCGGTGTCAATCGCGACGTCGATCAGAGACCGGACGTTGCGGCCGTCGGGTGCGGTGCGCGTGACCGTGACCGTACCGACGCCCGGAGCATCTTCGATCGTGAGCTCGACGATGCCGTCAACTGCGACGCCGGAAAGGGTGAAGTCCCCAGGCGGCGTGCCGCCACCGCCCAGCGACCCGTAGGTGCCGAGCGATCCGTAGGTGCCGAGGGAGCCGTAGGTGCCCATCGCTAGAGCCTCACGATCCCTGCGTAGGACGTGCCAGCGTCAACGATTGGGCCGGGGTATCCGGCCGTGTCGAAGGCGAACTCGTCGACTTCGACCACGCCGCCCGTAGGCGCGAACGCGCTCCACACTCCGCCTACGATGCGCCCCGCGCCGATCCAGTACGCCTCATAAGCGACGGCAGCGGGGAGGGAGTCGGCTACCGAGATATCGACGTCGGGGGTGCCGGTCGAGGCCGGATTGAGCCACAGTTTCACCGCGACGAGGTCGCGTCGGATCGTGCCTTCGACGCGGACCCATTGGTCGTTCGGGATCGCGGTCGCGCCGGTAACCCGCGTCCCCGGATAGGTGTCGCCGTCGGCGTGCGACGCGTCTACGTCCCAGCCGAGGGTCGCCATGTGAACCGAGAGTTTGCGATCGGTGCCGACCGTAATCAGTTGACTAGCGTACCAATCGCCTGCCGTCGGGTTCGACGAAAATGGGCGGCGCGCGATCTCGAAGCGACCTTGTGGTGTGCCGATGATGCGAACGTACTGCCGGAAGAAACCGTTGTTTGATACGCCCGAGCCGACGTTCTGAGCGCCGATGCCAGTCGTAGAGGCCGTCCACCGAAGAGCGGTAGTGCCACGGTACGGGAGGGCGTTACTAAGGACCGGCAAGACGGAGCCGTCATAGGTGAGCGCCGTACCGTGCGAGCCAGTAGCCGCGACGGGTGCCGCGCCGTTAGAACCGTCATATGAAGCCGTCGAAGTGGTCACGTCGCCTCCTTTACGCCACGGTCACGTTCGTGCAGTTGGCTTGCGTCACAAGGTCTGCGGTGACCTTGCCCATGACGGTGTTGCCTGTCACCGACACGTCGCGGCACCGTGCCAGGTCCGCGAGGTAGCCGGTGAACTTTCCGGCGTTGCCGGTGATGGCGATGGACCGCAGGCCGTAGTTGCCAAGGCCGTCCGGTGACGGGTTCGACGCGGCAAACAACTTGAAAGCCGGGTCCGTCTTGGCGTCCTGTGTCTGCAAGACGTTGTTGGCGATCACGATGTACGCCTGGTAAGCGTTCGTCAGGCTCATGTCGTACTGCACGGCGTTGCCAGCACCGCCCCAGCCCCAATCTTCGAGGGAGTTGCCGACGATGCGAATGTTGCCGGTCTGCCCGCTGGACGATGAGGGGTTGAGGTAGACGTGATTCTGTCCGCCGTCGATCCAGTTGCTAGACACTTCTAGTCCACCGCTGCCGCCCCACAGCACACCCGCGAACGATGCGGGGGCGTACCCAGCGCTGCCAGGGCCGCGTGAACTAATCCAGTTACCTGTAAAGCGATAGCCGCCGTAGTCCGGCCAACCGGTGTTATAGCACTCGATACCCGCGCGGAGGGAACTAAGAATGAGCGAGTCTCGTACAGCCGTAACGCCACCTTCGATCCAGACGCCCCGATACAGTCCCGACGTGAG
>Ga0315904_10001129_pt1 | contig 42153 bp, 63 predicted proteins | sample LakEriMetagenome_6_FD_203529 | JGI IMG/M metagenome (GOLD analysis project Ga0315904, IMG submission 203529) | Freshwater fungal communities from buoy surface, Lake Erie, Ohio, United States - Buoy 12 MA120 | ecosystem: Environmental > Aquatic > Freshwater > Lake | place: USA: Lake Erie, Ohio... | reverse complement strand
CGCCTACGGCTGACCGGAGATGAACGTGACGCGGTGGAGCGGGCGGCGGCACACCTTGAGGGCAGCGGCTGGAGTGTAGCCACGCTTCGCGGCCTGCTGGATCGGACGAAGTGCGCTACACATTGAGCATCCGGACCATGGTCTAATAGGGGTATGCCAACCCCTGCCCATATCCAGCGGCTTGTGGCGTCCGAACTGGCCGCCGCCCTGTCTGCTCACACCTGGACCACGGCGATCCCCGCGGTCGCCGCGGCCTTCCGCCGGGTGCCCGACTACCAGCTCGAGGACCTGGGCAGCCTCAAGGTCTCGGTGGTGCCAGGCCCGATCGGGGTCAACGGCAACGACCAGGGGCAGCCGCGGGGATCCGACTTCTTCGAGGTTGGCGTCGGCATCGTTCTGGCCAGGCACGTCGGCAGCGACCAGGAAATTGCCGACCTGGAAGACTTGAACATGGCCATCGTGGACGCGATCCGCAGCTACCACGTCACGCTGGCCGAACTGCCATACGCCGATTGGACGGATATTTCGATACCGACCCCATATGACCGCGAGGCCCTCACCGAGCGGAACGTGTTCCTGTCGCAGATCGAAGTGATGTGGATGGTGCCGCAGGACAAGCTGGCGGCCCCAGAGCCCCCGGCCCCGTAGCGAGGCCGCCATGCTGTTCGTCCGCCGAGCCCCGGCCCTGTTCCCCGGCTTGCAGCTGCGGGTGCCGTCGATCCCGACTACCATCAGCACGCGGTATTTCTTTGACCGGGCGGAGGTAAAAGCGGCCCTGACGCGGATGGAGCACTATTCCCTGTCGCGAAGCGGGCTGCTGGTGCGTCGAACGGCCGCAAAGTCGATCAAGAAGGTTGGGGCAGCTCGCCCGAAACTCAAGATCATGCGGGATAACCGAAATATCCCAATGGCCATCCTGCTAAAAGCACCTGGCCTGCGGGCGTCGGCACGTCGCGGGCTTGAGCAGCGAATCGCGGAAATCAAGTTCCCGCCCGCCTCTCCGCCAGGCACGCCGCCGTTCACGCACGTCCCGCACTCGCACATGCTTGGGTTCCGAAGGAATCTTTACAACGCAGTCGATCTATCGACTAAGTCTGCAGTCGCCGGCCCAAGCAAGAAGGGCGACGATTGGAGCATCGTTCACCTGCACGAGTTTGGCGGAACCAAAACGCTGCAGCAGTGGATGTGGGTGCCGGAACACCCGCGATACAAGACGCCAATCGTCAAGTGGACGAGCATACGGACGAGCCCTGGTGGAGGCCGGTGGCTGCCAACGGGACAAAAGCAGACGTTCAACTATCCGGCACGCCCGTATATGCTTCCGGCCCTCACCGCCTGCCGCCCCAAGCTCGCCAAGATGTTCGAGGGCGCCTTCTCCGCCGGCCGCGTCGGCAGTCCGTAGACCACTGGTATACTGGTGTTCAGGGGCGGCATTCGTGCCGCCTAAGACCCAACCAGTAGCTAGAGGGCAGCATGGCGACGTACACGCTCGGCAAAGACTACACCGTGTCGGGCCTGGCCGGTGCCTCCGAGCTGACGGTGACGCGGGAGGGCGAGCGGATCGACGTCACGACCCGCGAGCACGCCAAGCCGTTCAAGCTGACAGTCGCAGGGTTTGCAGCCACCACGATCGAGTGCAGCGTGTTTGCCACGTCATCGACCTCGTTCACGGTTGGCTCGCCATACACGATCACGCTGAACGGCGAAGCCTTCACTGACGTTGTCTGCATGGCCGCGACTCGCGAGGAGCCGCAGGCAGGCATCATCACCTACCGGCTCAAGTTCCGCCCCGGCACGCCGCACGAGACCGCCAACCGCGTGCAGGTCGGCCCCGGCGGCTACCGCACCTGACCCCTAGCTATCTGGAGAGTCCATGCCTGCCGTTCAATACAAACTGGGCCGTGACGCTGTCGCATCGCTCCCCGGCGTGAGCAACGACGACATTCGCGACGTGACGATCAACGTCACTGCCGAGGAGTTGGACGTGACCACGTTCCTCGCAACGGCGATCACCGAGGCGGCCTATATGCCTGGCCTCACCGAATGCACGATCGACGTGGTGTGCATGAACCACACGGCTGCTGTTGGCGATAGCGAGGCCCAGGACGTTGCAGGTCTGCCGAGCGACCTTGATGCGACCGTGCTCAACATTTCGGAGCGGGTCACGCCGCGGGGCACCGTCGAATACACCATCAGCTACGGACTGTCGCCGTCTACTGGCGGAGCCTGACGCTAGCGCGGGGCTCGCCATGCCGACGACCAACGTCAAGCTGGGGCACAACCAGAAGTTCAGGCTTGACGGCTTTGTGATGGAAGGCACTCGCGACGTCGAGGTGTCGATTGACACGAAGCAGCACGACGTCACGGCCTGGGACCATTCGTGGACTTCGACGCTGCCACTGCAAACGGACGTGACCATCCGGACAACGCTGTATTGGCAGAGGGAAATTGGCCGTATTTGGTCGAAGTTCAACAAGCATCCGCCGCAGAAGGTGAATCTTTCAATCGACGGCGTGATTAGCGGGCCGTTCGTGCCCGTGGAAATGCAGATTGCCAACCCGCTCAACGGCGTGCTGGCCTACGACGTGACGTTCAAGCTCTGGAACTACTAATGAAGCCTTTTCAGACCAGTGACGGTCGGCAGTACGAAATCGCCGTCAACGTCGGCACGGTAAAGCGGGTTCGCGATCTGACAGGCATCAACCTGCTCGGCCTGGTGGGAGACCAGAAGGCCGTGGGCCAGCTGTTCGAGGACGACGTGAAGTTCTGCGAGGTGCTCTGTGCCGTCGTGCGACCGCAGCTCGAGGCTGCCGGCAAGAGCGACGACGACTTTTTCGCGGCGATCAACGGCGACGTTATTGAGACCGCTGCGGAGGCGCTACTCGCGGAGGTTGTAAATTTTTTCCAAGAGCCGAGGAGGACGCTCCTCCGGACGGCGATGGAGAAGTACCAGACGGCGTACCGCAAGGTGCGAGCCGAAGGCGCCGCCGCCGCCGAGAAAGCGATGGAGAGCCTGGACTTCGAGGCGAGCCTGCGCCAGACCCTTACGAACTCTGCTTCGAGCTAGCCGGGATCTGTGGCGTGGAGCCTTGGGGCCTCACGTTGCGTGAATTGGATTGGATGGCGTGGGGCAGATCAAACGACCACTGGAATCACACGGCGTCAATCATGGCACTACTGGCCGCAATCCACAGCGATCCGAATAGCGGCAAGACTCCGTCGCCGGCGGACTATCACCCATTCCTTGAGCCGCCGCCGATGCCAAAGGCCACGCCGGAGCTGCTCCGGTCGCTGTTCCCAGGCAAGAAGCCGCCGGAGGGGGTGAAACTTGGCTAGTGCTGGAGGTATTCGCGCTGGTGCCGCCTACGTCGAAATCTTCGCGAAGGACGGTGCATTTCAGCAGGCCATGAGCCGCGTGCAGTCGAAGATGGCCACGGTGGCCCAATCGCTGCAGCGTTTCGGCACTGGTATGTCGCTCGGCGGGGCCGCGCTCGGCGCTCCGCTCGTCCTGGCGGCCCGCCAGGCTGCAGGGTTTGAGGATGCGTTGCTCGCGATGAAGGGGGCGGCGAAGCTCGCAGATAACGAGATTGCCAAGCTCGCGTCTGCCGCAAAATCTTTGAGCCTTGAAACGGGAATGTCTCCGACGGCCATTGCAAAAGGCTTTGCGGAACTTGCAAGGCAGGGTATGTCGGTTGAAAACATCCTTGGAGGTGCCGGGAGGGCGGTCGCAGAGTTCTCAAGCATTTCCGGAGTCGAGGCAGAGCGTGCCGCATTCTTTATGAATGCGGCAATGAGCAACTACGGAGTCTCGGCCCAAGAAGCAGTAGATACCCTTTCTGCCGCATCCGACTCCAGCTCGGCAACGATCGACAGCCTTGTTGAATCATTCTCCCAGGTTGGTTCGGTCGGCGCCGAGGTTGGTATGTCATTGTTCGGCCTGTCCCAAGCGCTGGGCGTGCTGGCCGACAAGGGAATTGTTGGCGAGGAGGCCGGCACTGCGCTCAAAACGATGGTGACCAAGCTCATCGCGCCAACCAATGACGCGAACGAGGCGCTCAAAGAGCTTGGCCTGACGGTTGCGGACTTTCGCGACCAAAACGGTGAGATGCTCCCGCCGCAGCAAATTGCAGGTGTATTCGCGAACGTGCAGAAGCGAATGGGGGAAGATGGGTTCGGCAAAATGGCTAATCAAAAGGCCATAACGGACGTTTTTGAGCAGCGAGGCATCAAGGTCATCATGGCGTTTGCCAACGCCGGAATAGATGGCTTTGATCGCATGGGCAAGAAAATGTCGGACTCGCTTTCCGTAAGCGAAAAGTTTGCCGTCACGATGCAGGGTCTTTCGGGGCAGTTTCGCAGGCTCCAAACCGGCGTTGAGCTTGTGTCGATCGCATTTGGTGAAGCCGTATCGGGGCCGCTGAAGTCCACGACGGACGTCCTTTCCGGAATGCTGCAGTTTGTCGCCAAGCTCATCGGGCAATTTCCAGGGCTGGCCGTAGCGGTTTCGGCCGTTGCGGCCGGCATGGTCGCCCTTGGCACCGCGGCCATTGCCGCCGCGCTTGCAATCAAGGGCGTGGCAGCCGCCAGCGCAATCCTTGCGGCTCTGGCCAGCCCTGCCGGTGGCATTGCCCTGGTGGTGGCGGCCATTGCGGGCCTAGCTGCCTACATGACCGGAGCCTTCGATGATCTCGAAGGCTGGGCCATGCGGCTCAAAAGCGTATGGGCAAAGCTCGGCATCTACATTGCCGCGGCATTCGACCAGAATTTTTTCGCGATGGGCATGGAGGCGGCACTAAAAAAGGTTGACGACGACTTCGCGAAGTGGGAGGCCGGCAGAAAAGACAAAAAGGGCAATGCTCCTGGGGCGGCCGGCAACGCAATGAAGCCGGACAAGAACAAGGCCCCAATGGGCGTTGACCCGTTCGCTCGCCGCGAAATGGAAGCAGAGCTGGCCAAGGAAGACGCTGAAGCCGAGCAGGACATGACTCGGGCGATCTCCCAGCAGACCGACGCATACTTCAAGGCGATCAAGAAAGCCGAGGAGTTTGGCGATGCCGGCAAGGCCGCTGCCGACGAGTATTTCGCTGGGCTCGCCAAGCTACAGGAGCAACTCCTTGGGGGAGTTCTGAATACCACGAGCTACGGCCAAGCGGCCGAGGCTCTTGGAGACCAGTTTGCCGGCCAGCTCGAGGCGATGCGTGAGTCGGAGCGAAATCGCGGCACCGGCCTGGGGCCGAGCCTTGGCGGGTTTGGCGTTGGCGGCGGGGCCGGCGGCATTGGCATCGGGCCGGAGTTGAACCCGATCGCGGATGCCACGAAGCAGACGGCCGCGAACACGGCAGTAGCCGCCAATGCCCTCCAGCAGATTGTGGCCGGTCAGGGCGCGATGGGTGGGCCGATGGCGGGGCCGGCCGCCGTTGGGGCTCCTATCGCCGGAGGGGCGTTTGCGGGGGGCGCTGCGGCGCCGATGGCCGCAGCCGTGCCAGCCGCCGCCGCCTCTGCCGAGGCTGGCACGCAAATCACTGCCGGCTTTCTCAAGCTGGGCGAGCACATGACAAGGCTGCGAAACACGATGGCGGTGGCGATGACAACGAATAACCAGCTGACCGCCACCAGCAACGCCTTTCTGGAGAGGATCGCCTACAAGATGGAGAAATCGGGGGCCGCGTTTTTATGAGCACGAACATCGCGGTTTACGAACTGGCCGACTCTGGCACCGGCAGTGTCTCCTACGATTTTGAAGCCGGAGAAAACCGCGAATGCACGCGGCGTTTTTTGATCGGCCAATGCGACGGCTTCAACCAGGCCGTCGAGCTGATTGAGCCTTACGCGCCTCAATACATATTGGCCGGCTACGGGCCTTTCTGGACGCGCCGCAAGCTCGACATAAAGCCTGTCGGCAATCGGTACTATGACGTCAGCGCGACATGGTCAACGCTGCTGCCGCGATTCGAGGCCAGCGACGACGGCGGCGGTGGTGGTGGCGGCGAGGAGCCGCTTGCTGGCGGAATCGCCTGGGACACGACCGGACACACGACCCATATCACGCAGGCTTTTGGCACGACTGCCTATCCGGCCGGCGGGCCTGACATTTATGACGCGATAAATATGTCCGGCGATTCGGTCAACGGATTGGACGTCGTCCGGCCGTCGCTGCGTTATTCCGAGACCTGGATCGTGCCGGCCGCTATGGCCGTTGGGGGCCAGTTCATCAGCTCGGTGTATTCGCTGACCGGCACGGTGAACAACGCCCCGTTTCGGTTCTTCGATGCCGGCGAAGTGCTATTCATGGGAGCACGAGCCCAGTGGCAAGGTGGCGACCCGTTCGTTGCTGTGACATTCGATTTTGAGTGCCGCCCAAACCGGACGGCGGAATACGTCAAGGGAATCGCCCAGTTCCCGATCAAGGGCTGGCAGTATATGTGGGTCATGTACGAGCCAAAGAACGAATCGGACAGACTCGTGCAAATGCCAATCTATGCCTATGTGCAGGACGTGTACCAAGAGAAGGATTGGACTCCGCTGATGATCCCAGGCCTGCAGCCCGCCAAGCCAAAGCGAGCCCGGAGTCCAAAACCGCCAAAGCCTGTCGCCCCGGCCGGCCCGCTCAATCTCGACCAGATCGGGCCATGAAAGACCCACGCAACCACGTTTTGCGCGGCCAGCCGCTCCGCCTGGCGGCCGAGCAGGTGAACAGCCTCAACTCGCTGATGCGGGTCAACACCGGGTTCAATTCTGGGCCAGTTGACATTCCGCAGGCGGCCAAAAACGTCATTTTGTGCCGAAATAGTTCCGGCGCAGACGTTGATCGCTGGGGCGTGCTTGAAATCTCCGGCGTAGTGTTTGATCCCGGCGACGGAGCAAGTGCCGAGGCGACGTTTCAGAGCACGCCATGTGTCACTGGAGTGACGCCAACGGACTCATCCAAGCCGTTTGTAATTGCTGTCGAGCCCATAGCGAGCGGAGCCATTGGCCGTGTTTCCGTCGCAGGCGTCGTGCAGTGCAAGCTGGACGTGGCTGCTGCTGGAGACGTGACGGCAGGAGCAAAATCTGGCTCACTAACAGAGCTGAAGACAGGAAGCGGACCAGCTAGGATCATCTGGAAGCAAGGCGGCACTGGCGGCGGAAAGTGGGCGCTTGTCGCCATTGGAGGCGGAGAATCTGGGGGCGGCCCGCGTCTCGGCACGGTCTCCGCGACGTGGGCAAAGGGTGCTACTGCCACCGTGACACAGATCAAGGCAGATGGGTCAGCGCTTTCGCCAACGGTTGCGTTCACCGCCACAAATCATTTCGCCGCCGTCACCGTCGCAAGCGGCACAAAGAAGGTTCTCTGCGTGTTCGTCGGTGACCGATGGCTTCTCGTCGCTGCGGAGTGCTGATGTTCGACATTCTCGCCGCCATCCAATCTGCCGATCCGCCGTCGCTGGTGCTGTGGTCGCTATTCGCGTTCGCTGCCGGGATGTACCCGCTTGGGTTCATGCTGGGGTCAAGCTGCTCGGCTTGCTGCAACCCGTGCAGCCTCTGCGAGACAGGCTCGCTGCCAGACACTGTGACGGTCACATTCGACAACTTTCACGAAAAGTCGGTCGTCGGCGTCTCTAGGGTGTTCTTTGGGCCGCTAAGTCAGTTTTCTAGCTGCTTTGGTGGTGGCGCAGAGGGCATCGTGACCGCCCCGGTTGGCGACCCGGAAACAGACAAGGGGCCGATCACTGGCGTGCTACTCACCAACCCCGGCAGTGGCTACGCCAAGCTCGCCCGCGTGGCTCCCACGCTGACGGTGAGCGGCGGCAGTGGCACTGGCCTGACCGTCACTCCGACCGTGACGGCGACGAATGACGCCTGTGGCATCCCCACCTGGAAGATCGCCTCGGTCACGTTCTCTGGCGGCACGGGGTACGCCAACGGCGAGACGCTTACGGTATCGACCAAGGCTGGCGACACGACCGTGGCGGCTGCGGTGCTGACTGTGCAGACCGACCCCCGCTCCCAGCCGACACTGACGGCGAGCGTGTCGGGTGGCACGGGGGCCACGCTGACGCCGACGCTCGCGAGCAACGGCACCACGCCGCAGACCTGGGGCGTGGCGAGCGTATCTGTCAGCGGCACGACTTCGGGCTACACCGATGGGGCTTCGGTGACATTCAGCTACGGGGCCAACGTCACCGAGCAGACCAAGGCCACGGCGGTTATCAAAACCGCCCGCACCACGCCGACGATCACTGCGAGCGCGTCAGGCGGCAGCGGCGCGTCCCTGACGGTCACGCTTTCGCAGTCGCCAACCACGCCGAGCGATACGGCCCTCTGGCACGTTGACTCCGTGGCAGTGGCGAACGGCGGCACGGGCTACACGGACGGCGATCCGGTGACGTTCACCCTGACGGACGGGACGCAGGTGACGGCAGCGAGCGGGACGATTGCGACGACCGAAGCTGGAAGAGAGAATCCGAACCTCACACCGTATGTCTGGGGCGTTGACGGCACTACTGGCGGGTCTGGTGCAGTGCTGTCTGCAACGATGGTAAGCAACGAAGATGATCCAGAAACGTGGGGCGTGTTTCCAATCAACGTAATTGAAGGAGGCAGCGGATACGAGGTTGGAGAGTATTTTTGGTATTCGGAGTTTGGCACTGGTTTTGCCAGTATTCATCCGTACTACTTGGTTGAGACGGACGGGTGGCTCATTACGAGTGTCGATGAGAACGGCGCGATCACGGGCGTCGGGCTTGATGAGTTCGGCGGCATTGGAAAGTTCTACAAGGCAACCGGCAACGGCGTCATCCAATCAGTGACAATCACGAACGGCGGCGACTACTACAAGGCGACCGGCGAAATCTCGCGCGTGGTAGTGACGAACCCTGGTCAGTACTACTACTACACGGGCGTCCCGACTGGCGTGACGATCACCAATGGCGGCGAATACTACCGCGAGGACGCCAGCCTGCCGCCGTATGTGGCGACAGTCACTGGCAACATTGGGCAATTTTCTCCGAGCGACGGAGCAGGAGCCGTCATCACGGCGGTCATCGACAGCAACACGTCGAGTCCAAACTTTGGTCGCGCTGTCGGGTTGAGTATTGACGATGGCGGCGACGGATATTTGGCGGCTGTGACCGGCGGAACGTCATGCTGCGGACAGCACTGGAACGGGCGCAGCGTCGTGCTGCGGAAGGAAACCGCACTCCCGCTCTCCGGCGGCGCGGCGAACTGCCGGTACAGCCACAAAATGTGTGGCGGCTTCAGCAATCTCAAAGCCGCTGGTCACGTTCGCTTGGAATACAACGGCCCGCTGAAATCACCATTTGTGAGGGTTGAGACAGAGCTTTCAAATTCCTCAGAAGCGACCGCCAATGTGTGCGACGCCGACTTCCATGCGCCTGCACTTCCGGGCGGCGTGCCGTATGACTGCTCTAACTTGGCATTTACCGCTTTTGCTAGGGCAGGTGGAGTCGCAACAGCGAGCGTGACGCCGGGGGGCGAATACGTCGAAGACTACCTAAATCCCGGCGGGTTGGCATGCGCGTCGTGCTGCAAGGGCAGCGGCGAGGTGCCACAAGAAATTGCTATTGAGATCACAGGCAGCACTATTTCCGCGTTTGATGGCGTCTACGTCAGAAGCGTGGTTTCAATAAATTCCCAAGATGGCGTGCATTGGGGGAATTATGCAAGTGCAAATGAACTGATGGTACTGGTTTCTCTTGAGCCATCGGAAGCGTGTACTGACTGCGACTCACACTGCCGAGTGCTTGTGCATTTTCAGCATCCCACGGCAATTGCAGCGGTAAACAATTACACGAACAGCCCAGACGCACCGGCCGAACGGTGCGTGTCTGTGCCGATATGCAATCCGTATGGCACATACACGCTCTGCTCCTACTACCACAACAATCAGGGCGTGCTCACGAAAAACTGCGAGTTCACCGCTGAGGTTGGGCCAGCGTGAACTGCGACTTCGACAACCCGGCGATGACCTGCCCGACCTGCGGCTACCGGGCCAAACGTCTGCCCACCTACCGCGAGTGCCGCCCCGTGCCGGTGAAATCGTGGAAGCCCGTACCCGTCGGCGACCTCGTCGAGCGGTGGCTGACGCGGCTGGGTATCACGCGGGAGCGCGTCGAGCGGTGGACTCGCACGGAAGGCATACCGGGGGGGTGTGGGTGCGAGGCTAGGAAAAGATGGCTGAACGAGGCGGGGAACCGCGTGCAGATCGCGGCCCGCGGCTGGCTGCTCAAGGTTCACGTCATCTACTTCGGACCCTAGCGTCTTTGTGCAGTGCTAGCAGGCAAACCGGCATTGACGCCTGGCATGGCTGTGGCAGTCTCGTGCTATCGGCCTATACGGAGGACCAGATGGCCAAGCGTAAGACGCTGACGCAGCTCACCGCCGACCGAGTCCCACGAAAGGGAATGGCTCCGTGGGAGGAAAGTATTTCGATGGACCTGCGGGCCGAGCTTGAGGAGGCCTACCTGGACTACAAGGCCGGCAAGCGAGGCACCAAGACGGGGTTCTGCAGGGCGTTGTCGGCGGCACTGGCGGAGTGCGGTCACGCAATCGGGCACGCGGGAGTCGAAGGGTGGCTGAAAAGACGCCAGGCACAAGGCTGACCGGGAAGGTTGCCGCCAAGCTCCCGCCGCCCGAGCCTGCCCGCGATGCGGAGCAGGTGACGCAGCGCCGCGACGGCGAGGTGCTCGAGGCCAAGAGCACGTCGCGGACGATCCGCACCGTCGAGGATCTGCTGCGGCATATCGAGGCCGACTTAGAGCGATATGAAGTCGCGGCCAGTGAGGCAACCAAGTGGGAGTGTGCCACCGGCGGCGACAACGGGCCGGAAGTGACCGAGCTGTTCCGGGTGTTCGTGAGGCTCAAGCCGAAGGCCGGGCCGGGTGTGCGGGAATGCGTCGAGGCGATGATCGAGGCGGCGAAGAAGGAGATTCGCCGGCCCTCAACCAAATCCGTCAAGGCCCCGCCAGGCGGCCTCTGGCAAGTGCTCGTCGTCGCGGATACGCATTTCGGAAAATACTGCTGGAACAAAACCGCGGGCGGTGGCGACTACGATCTCGACATTGCCTCGCGGCTCGTGACCGAGGCCAGCGATAGCCTGCTGGCTATTGGCGATTCGCACAAGCCGGCCAGGCGGACGATTGCCTTCTTGGGCGATCTCTTCCATTACGACACGCCGGCCGGCACCACGACGGGGGGCACGCCGCTCGAGCGGGACGGCCGGCTCCAGAAAATGATCGAGGTCGGCTGCGACACACTGCTGTCGCTCGTGGAGAAGTCGGCGGCTACCGCTCCGACCGACGTTGTGATCGTCAACGGGAATCACGACGAAGTTCTGACGTGGACGTTCCAGCGGATCATGCTTGAGCGATTCCGCAACGACAAGCGGGTGAACGTGCGGGCAGGCTTCACGGGCAGGCAGTATGCCCACCACGGCGGCACGCTGCTGGGGTTCGCTCACGGCCACAAGGCCAAAGCGAAACTGCCGCAGCTCATGGCGTTGGAATCGCCGCAGGAATGGAGCAGTTGCCCGTACCGCGAATGGCATACCGGGCATTTCCACTCCCAGGCAGCCGAGTGGCAGCGGCCGATTGAAACGCTCCAGGGGGTGATCGTGCGGACGGCTCCGGCCTTGAACCCGCCGGACGATTATCACGCGGTGAATGGCTGGATTGCCAGCCGGCAGGCAATGGAAACATTCCTCTACGCCGAGCGTGGCGGTCTGCAGTCGATGCACGTCGCAGGCCCGTACATGGGTGGCACATGATCGACCGCCCGCCGCTCACCGAGGACTACATCGCCAAGGCCATGCAGGACGCCAGGCAGTTCCAAGCAAATTGGGACTGCGGCACGTCTGGCGTTTTGGCGGCTCACACTTTCAGGCTTATCAAGGAGAGGGAAATGCAAATGGCGCGGATTGCGGAGTTGGAGCGGGAGTTGGCCGAGCTGCGGGCATTGCATGATGCCCCGGAACTGCCGCCGGAATATGCGAATGTCCGCCTGGTGCCGGCCGAGGTTGCCGAGCAGCCGGTCTTTGACGAGCCGATCCCGGTTGCCACGTCGATGCCACCGGAGCAGATTGAGGCGGCATGGGCCGGCATCAAGGCCCGCCGCGATGCGATGCTCGCCAGAATCAAGGAGGACCCAACGCCGGCGGCGGATGCAATCGTCTATGCGGCAGTGCGGCCAAAGCTGATTGGGGTGACGGGCCGGGCCGGCAGCGGCAAGAGCCTAGTGGCTAGCATGGTTGGAGGCATGGTCATACAGCTGGCGGACCCGCTCTATGCGGCCCTGTCCGTCATGCTCGGCTTGCCGGAGGTGCTGCTTCGAGATCGGCAGTTCAAGGAACGCACGATTGAGTGGCTCGGCAAGTCGCCGCGGCAAATGCTCCAGACGCTCGGAACCGAGTGGGGGCGGGATTCCGTGCGGAAGGACGTTTGGCTGCAACTGTGCCAGCGCCGTATCGAAACGCTACGGAGCCACGGGGCCGGGCCGATCGTGATAGCCGACGTCCGGTTCGACAACGAGGCTGCGATGATCCGCTCAAGCGGCGGCCAAGTGTGGCACGTCCGGCGGCCGGAGGCCGACGAGGCCGGCGTGGAGCACACGAGCGAGGCCGGAATCCAGGCGCTCGACGGGGATCGCATCATCGCCAATGACGGCACGATCGAGCAGTTGCGGCGCAGGGTGTTTGCCGCGATGCACGGGGGCTACGAAGCGGCCTAGCCGCCCGCTGGAACACAGGGATCACTACGGCCATGCCCGCACCTGAACAATCGTACAATGGTGGTAGGAGACAGAGCGACGTGATTAGCCGGGCACGGGTGAACGAAACGCTGTTCCGGCGATCGGCCAAAGGCCGCGAGGCCCTTGCTCCGCCCGGCGAGGGCGGCGAGCACGTCCACTACCAGCATCGCCGCAGCGTGGGCGTCGGCTGCATTACGAGCAGCAATAAGCAGTCGGTCACGTTTTGGGAGCTGCTGGCCTACGAGCTGGGCGTGAACGTCCAGACTGCCAAAGAACTGTGGGAAAAGGGGCTCATCAAATGACGAATGTCGCCACGGGTCCGGTGATTGCGGCCGGCAGCTATGACGACGTGGCCGGCAAGGTCTCGGCGTTCCTCCAGGCCGCGCGGGCCGCCGCCGCTGACGGCCTAACGTGGGCGGAGTTCGGCACGCTCCTCGTGGCCCTGCTTCGTATTTCGATCCAGGCCCTCGACGTGATGCAGAACCTCACCGGGGCGGAGAAGAAAGAGATCGCCCTGCACGCCGTTGCCAGCCTGTTCGACCTGGTGGCCGACAAGTGCGTGCCCTGGACGATGGCGCCGCTGTGGATGGTCGCCCGGCCTGCCGTCCGCTCGCTCGTGCTGGCGCTCGCCGGCGGGGCAACCGAAACCCTTCTGCCGATGATCCGGAGCCGCTGATGCTGACTGCGATTCTCCTCCTGTCTGCGGCCGCAGCTTTGTGGTGGCCGCAGGTTGTGAAGATGCTCGACCACGTTGACGTGCCCGAGCTGGACCGCCGGCACCTGGCCGCGGCCGGTCTGATTGCGGCCGCGGTCGTGGCGTACTCGTGGCGTATGCCGGCCGCACCGCCGGTGCCCACCCCTGCCCCTCCGGCCCCGGACGCGGGCATTGTGCTCGCCGGCAAGTTCGTCGGCCCCACTGCCCCGGCCGATGCCCAAATGCTCGAGGCCCTCTGCGATGAGATCGCGGCGTGCATCGAGCAGGACGGCATGAAAGAGCAGCCGCGGCTCACGACAGGCGTAGCGTTCGACGATCTGCGTGTCGCGGCCCGCGAGGGGCGGATGCGGGGCGAGAGTCTCGGCAGCCGGCAGCCGCATGTGCGGGACGCGATCCACCAGTACCTCGACCAGGTGGTAGGGGTCGCCGGCGGGCCGGTGACGCCGGATCAGCGGTCGAAGTGGGTCTCCGCATACCGCACCATCGCGAGGGCCGCCGCTGATGTCACGCGATAGGCGCAACGCTCTGACACTCGTGGCGTCCGTGGCGTTGGTCGTCGCGGCGTTCGTCGTCGCCGGCCAGGCCGGGCGGCGCGTGCCTGTGGCCGGCGACGTGCATGGCATGGGCTACGTCCCAAACCCGGCAGGGGTCCGCGAGTTCCTATCAGAGCTGGACGAGCCGATGTTTCGCCAAGCCGGAGCGGAATGTCTGGCCAAGGCCCAAGGCCGCGATACCTACCTGTATAGGTATGTCGATGCGGCCCACCGGGAGGTGTACGGCAAGCCGTTCGAGCCATGGAACCAAGGCCCGCACGGCTCCTGCGTTTCGTTTGGGTGGGGGCTCGGAAGTTTTTTCGCTCAAAGTGTGGATTGGGCCACCGGCAAGATGCCGCACCCGCCCAAGCTCGTCGCGACCGAGCCTATCTATGGGGGCAGTCGGACGGCCGCGAGGCTCCCGCCGGTGACGTTTGCGGGGTGGGGCGACGGCAGCTACGGGGCGGCGGCGGCTCGTTGGGTGGCCGGCCTCAAGAGCGGCCAGGGTGGGATCGTCTATCGTGAGAAATACGGCGACGTCGATCTGACGACGTATTCGATTCCGCGGTCGAAGGAGTGGGGTGCCTACGGCGCCCCGCCAGCGATCGGCAAGGCCGGCATGAAACATACGGCTAGGGCCGTCGCTCTCTGCGAGGATTGGGAGTCGCTGACGGCCGCGCTCGAGGCTGGGTATGTGGTGCCCGTCTGTAGCAATGTCGGATTCGCCAAGACAAACCAGCGTGATGCCGATGGGTTCCTGCCGCGTGGCGGCAACTGGAACCACTGTATGCTCCTGTGCTCGATCAAGTACGCGGCCAACAGCGGCAAGGGCAATGAGCCGCGGATGGTCAACCCGCGCGACGGCGTCTTGTGTTTGAACTCGTGGGGCAAGGGCTGGGTGGCAGGCCCAAAGCACCCGCCGGACCAGCCGGACGGCTCGTTCTGGATGACGCGGGCGGACGCCGAAGCGATTCTGCGGCAGTCAGATTCATTTGTCATAGGTGGGGTGAGCGGATTCGAGTGGCGAGACCTGCACCACGGAGGGTGGCTGCAGCAGCCGCCGGCCGAGCCCGCCAAGCCTGCCGACCCGCCGATCATTCGTGCCCTGGCTCTCTGATTGGAGTATTTCGATGAGGGTAGACCGCAACACCGTGTTCATCGTGCTCGCCCTGGCGGCTGGCTACTGGTTGGCGTCGTCCTCGAGCTCGCCGCTGGGGCCGCCGGCCAAGGATCGCCCGGTGCTGCGCTTCATCGCGCGGGCGGCGAAGTCGTTCCTCTGGATTGCCCTGGTGGCCGAGCAGCCGCCGACGGCGGGCGGCGAAGCGTATGCAATCCACGCTCCGATCGGGCCGGACGGGGCTCCGACACTCAATCACGCGCGGGGGTGGTGATGAGCCTGTGGCAATGGTTCCTCTCGTGCCTCGCCTGGCTGGCCGCTGACCCGGCCGCGGTGGACGTCGAGCGGCCGCGGGCTGCGGCGGCCGTGGCCGTGGCCTACGCCTCCTTCGCGCCGGAGCAGGCACCGCCGGCACCGCCGACGCCGGTCAATGAATGTGCGTGCGGCGGGACGTGCGTCGGCGGCAAGTGGAAGCCGGACGGCCATATCGTCCAGCCGTGCCCCTGCCCTGCATCGTGTAAGTGTAAGGCCGGCAAATGTCCGGACGGCAAATGCCCCCAGGTGCGATGAGCGTGGATGCCCTAGAGCAGCTTTCCGCCCATGTCCGGTACCGGCTGGGTGGCCGCGTGCATTACTGCAAGAGCTGGCGGGTGGACGAGCTGACGCGGCTCGTGCTGCGGCATTGGCCGCACAACCACCTCGAGGCGGCGGAGCGGTCCGGCGGCCGCCTTCATAAGAGCGTCGATCACGCCATGGTGCTGCTGCGGGCTCAAGTGCGTGAGCAGTGGGAAGCCCGCCACGGCGTCGGGCCGATGTGGCAACTGCTGCTAGCCGGGGCCGTGGCCGGCATTTCGCATGTGATTCTCGAACTGTGGTGGAGCGATGCCCGCTGGCGTGAGCGGCTCGCAGAGATCGGCCAAACCATTCGCGAGGGGAAGTAGCATGGCGCAGTCGTTTTCACTGTCGGGCGTGGTGCAGTTGAATCCTTCATGGGATGACGGCACGGCAACTGATGCCGTCGCCGCGAATGTGGCGTTGAGCCTCGACAACGGCACCGGCGCCGGGCAGGCGGATTCATTCTGGAGCAACACCTACTCCATCGCGGCCGGCCAATCGCAGTCGATCGACCTGACGGCGCTCGCCCGATCTGTATTCGGGGCGAGCGGCTCAATCAACATCTGGAAGGTCAAGGCACTGCTGTTCCGCAACCTCTCGACGGCTACCGGATTCACGGTTGGCGGCACGCCTTCTGACCGCTGGAGCGGCTTTTCCAGTTCGGGCACGCTGGTGGTCGCCCCGGAGGGCCTCGTCCTAGTGACGGCACCGCGGGCCGGGCTGGCCACGAGTGGGACGTCGAAGGCTCTGGACGTCGTGAACACGGACCAGGTCTATAGCCTGACCGGCAACACAACCACGGGGCAGGCGGCCGTCACGGGCCTGTCGAGCACGACGGGGCTCGAGGCCGGCATGAGCGTGGCCGGCACCGGCATACCGGCCGCGGCGAAGATTGCCAGCGTCACGAGCGGCACCGCGATCACGCTCACGGCCAACGCCACGGCCACCGCGACGGGCGTGGCTCTGACGGTCGATCGGCCCGCGGCCTCTCTGCAGGTGATTGTTGCGGGCGTGCTCGACTAACGGACCACGCCGAGCGCGGCGTCGGCCATGTCGAGCGCCGCCCGGCCGAGCCGGCGTAGCGGGGCCTCGGCCGGCGTGGCTGGGGCGGCGTGGGCGGGCGTGGGCATAGGCTGCCATTGGGGCGGAGCGGCGTGGCTGGCCACGAGCCCACGGTGGGCGGCGTCGATCATGGCGAGCTGCCAACGGGCCTCGACCACGAGCGACGTGCCCACGGCGAGCACGGCGAGCACCAGGGCGGCGCGGAGAATGTCGCGGATCATGCGGCGGCCTCCGCGAGCAGCTGGCAGGGGAACCCGGCAATCGGCGTGGCCGGGTCGATGATCCACTCGTAGGCGGCGCCGCTGGGGTGGCGGCTGGGCGGGAGCACTGATTGAGCGGCGCGGCCGCCAATGCGGATCTCCAGGTCGCCGGCTTTGACTGCGGCCGCGGCCGGCATCCACGGTTCCCAACGGAATAGGCGGTGCTCCCCGCGGGCGGAGCGCCACGTCGGCGTGGGTATGTCGAGCACGCCATAGGCTGCGAGCTGGTTGCGGCCGGCGGGGTCGTCGTATTCCACGTCGATCACTCCGGAGTCGGGGCCGAGGAGGATGCCGACGTTTGACCGGGCGGCGAGCCAGGCGGCGACGGTCTCCAGGTCGTCGGTGCCTTTGTGCTGCCAGCCGGCGCCGAGCGGCCGTTTCTCGCCACGGGCGAGGCGGACGAACAAGCAGCCGGCGGCGGCGAGGGGGGCGAGCGCGTGCATGGGCGTGGGTCTCCTTTTCACTCGTGGTCGGTGTCAGGGTCGGGAATGTTGTCGAGCATGGTGTAGGTCGTGCGGATCGGCAGGCCGAGCAGCCGCATCGCGTCGGCCACGGCAACGCATACGTCGCGGCAGCGCCACCACGACGGCGGATCGCCGCAGTCGGCGTAGGTGTCGAGGATCGTGAACTCGTCGGGCAGCGGGTCGCCGGCCACGAGGGCGTCCACCACGGGCCGCGTGAGCGGATCGCAGTTGACGTAGCCGGCGAGGCTGATGGTTGCCAACTCTGGCGGGCAAGCCTCGAGCACGATCGTGTCGGGATCGGCGGCGAGGATTTCGGCGGTGGTGCGGGGGTCGTGGGTCATGGTCTCGGGTCTCCTGGGGTTGTTGGTGAACACTGACATAATACCGATCGGCAAAATAGAGTCAAGGGGTGAGAAGTTTTCTGCGAACGTGGGCGGGCGTGGCTTAGTGCCTGCCGTCAGCTGGGCGAACGCGGGGCCGGCCTCGGCCCACCGGGTCGCGCTCGAAGCTCTCGCAAGCGGAGCGGAGTGCGAAATAGTAGCCGTCGATTTCGATGCCCTGCAGGCGTCCGGACTTGATAGCCTCGCGGAGCGTGATGCGGGCAACGCCGGCCAGGCGGGCGCCGGTCTGGATGCTGACGTATTTCTTTGGGTCGATGTTTGGCATGGGTGCATTATTGCCGATCGAAAGCCGCGGTCAATGCTGCGGCCGGCGTGGCTGGGCGGGCGTGGCTTCATAGGGGCGGCGTGGCTTGATAGGCGTGGCTGGGGCGGCGTGGCTTCGCCCGCCCGGCGGGCGTGGCCGGGCGGGCGTGGGCGTGGCTATAGGCTCTCGCTCCACGAGCGGGCGGCGGCGCGGGCGGCTCGGAGCCCGGCCGGGCAGTGGAAAACCCGGTCGAGCCGGTAGCCGGTCGCGTCGTGGGTGTAGCAATCGGCCGTCCAGTGGCCGGCGAAGTCTTTCCGGAAGTGGTAGCGGCCCACGAGCGTGGGGCCGCGGTGCAACTCCATCCCGGTGGTGGTGAGCGTGGCCGTCAATCCGTTCGGCGTAGTGGCGGGCGTGGGCATGGGCGTGGTTGTCCTGTGGTGGTGGTGGCGGGCGTGGGTGGGCGTGGGTCAATCCTCGAGCATGGCCACGAGCTCGGCCGCGGCGGCCTCGCGGATGGCGGCTGACACTGCGGCGGGCGTGCGGTCGCGGCGGCCGCCGCGGCGGCGCCGCTCGATCTCGGCGGCGGCGTAGTGAATTTCATCCTGGTAGTACCCGGCGTTGGCGGAGTCGGGGAACGCGGCGAGACTCTCGCGGGCGTCTGCGATGGTGTAGAGCAGTTCGGCCTCGGAGAGCCGGCGGCACCGGGCGGGGTAGTCTCGGTGGTCGATCGTCTTTCCGGCGTAGCTGCTGATGACGGCATAGGCTGGCATGGGTCGGGCTCCTGGTTGGGGTGGCGGGCGTCGGCCGGCGTGGTCGGCATCCCCCTGGCCGGCCGCGGCGGAGCCGGGGCCGGCGTGGGGGCGGCCGGTCAGCCTTGGTAGTCGGATAGGTAGGTGAGTTGGTCGGCCAGTTCTGGCGTTGTCATGCGGTCGAGGTGGGAACGCTCATCGGCGGCGAGCCCCTGCCCTGCGGCCTCGGCCGCGGCGAGCACGATTGAACGCCACGCGATACGGTGCCAGTGGCACCACGCCGGCGGCGCGTCTGGGCCGGGCTCGTATCGGCCGGCCGTGACGCCGGGGCCGTCCATCCATCGGGCGGCGGCGTCGATCTCTTGCCAGGGGCCGGCGTCGTGCTCGATCGTGGGCACGGGCGGCAACTCGGGGACCAGGTGGCGGAGCACGCGGGCGGCGTTGGCGAATAGGCGAAGGTGGTCGTAGGTGGCGGCGTTCATTTGTCGGGGTCTCTTGGTCTCGGGGTCGGGAGCCCGGCGGCGAAGTTGCCGCCGGGCGGGGGCGGCCGCGGTTAGCGAAGGATCTCCGCGGTGCTGCCGATCTGGTCGAGCACGGCGGCGGCGATGTCGTCGGCGGCCTCGCCGGCGTCGTAGTCGTGTCGCTCGAAAAAGACTCGGGCCTCGTGGACCGGCCAGCGGGCGCGGGTCGCGTCAAGGTCGATCGCAACGCGGACGGCGCCGCCTGGGATCGTGTCGCAGACCCGGTAGGGGATGTCTGCGAAATAGACTCGGACGCTGGGCCGGTGGGCTCCGTCTGCACACTGGGCGTTGTATTGACGGTGCGGGGCGTGTCCGTCTTCGATCTGGGCGCAAACTGAATCGGCTACATACTGAACGGCTTCGCGGTAGTTCATGGTCTCGGCTCCTCGTGTTGGGGTTGGGTTCAATCGGTCAACGGTCAATCGGTCATGCGGTGGCGGGCGTGGCGTTCGGCATCCACTCCACGAGCCGGCCCCACGGGCTCGGCTTGAAGCCGTGGCGCTCGAAGCGGGCGACGTCTGCGGCGTCGGAGCTGTCGACCACGGCGAGCCGGTCGGCGTCGTCGGCCATGAAAACACCGGCCGCGGTCGGGCGGCCGGTGAGCCGGTAGCGGTAGCCTGCGGCGTCGACGCCGGTACGGGTGGCGTAGTGCGGCGGGATCTCGCAAGCGGTGCGGGTCCACACAATGCGGGCGTCGGCCGCGGCCAGCTCGGCCGTGCGGGCGGCTTCGCGTCGGCTCTGCCGGCGGACGGTGGGCCGCGGGCCGCGGCGGTGGCCGGCGGCGGTGCCGACATATTCGCCGGCCTCCTCGGCCTCGGCTCGGAGCTGGCGGGCCAGCGTTGAGTCGCGGCGGCCGTGGCGGGCCTCGGCGGCGCACACCACGCCCCAGTATTGAGGCTCGCCATTGGCGGCGCCGTCAACGTCCACGAGCTGGACGGCTACGCGGCGGCGGGGGCAGAAAGTGCCGCACAGTTCACAGTGTCCGGCGCTGTCGGTCATTCCTAGAATCTTGAAGCGGTGCATGGGTCGGGCTCCTGGTCTCGTGGTCGTGTTGCCCGCCGGCCCTGTTGCCGGCGGGCGTGGGCATGGGTCAAGCCGTGACGGTCTCGGCGTCGGCCGCGGCGTCGTCGGCCTGGTCGGCGGCGCCGCCCGGCTGGAGAGAGTGCAGGTAGGCGGCCGCCCGGCTGGCCGCGCTGGCGGCGGTGAAAATCGCTCGCTTGTCGGCCTTCATCACTTTCAGCCATGAGCCCAAGTAGGCCGCGTGGTCGTCGCGGGGCTGGGCCTCGAAGCCGATGTCGGCTGCGAGAAATGCGGCGGCCAGCTCGGCTACCAGTTCCTCGGCCGCGTAGGCTTCGTCCCCGAAACGCTTCGCGGCCGTGAAGTCACGCGCGAGCCGCGACGTGTGGCCGGTCCAGTGGGCCAGCTCATGCACGAGCGTGCCGGCGTGGGCCTCGGGGCTCTCGAACGTGGCCGCGTGCGGCATCTGCACATAATCGCCGGCCGGGCTGTAGTACGCTCGTGCGCCGCCCTCGCGAACATCGGCGCCAGTGTGGCGGGCGAAGTCGAGCACGGCGGGCAGCGGGTCAACGTGGCCGGCCGGCGGTGGAAGCTGGGCCGTGAAATGGCCGGGCAGCCCGTCACACTGTTCCGCGTTGAAAACGGAGTAGGTTTTGAGAAACGGGATATTTCGGCGGACGGTCTCGCCGGCGCTGTTCTGTTCATCCTTCGCGAACGTGGAAGCGTAGACCACGGGCGTAGCCTTCTCGCCTTTCCGGACATGGCCGCCCAACTCTTGGGCCTGGCGGTAGGTGAGCCAGAGCGGGCAGGTGTAGCCGCGGCCGTGGGCGGTCATCCAAAGCCAAAGCACGTTGATTCCCTGGTACGGCTGGCCGTTGTGGCGGAGCGGTCGCGAGACCGGGCCGGCGGCGTGGCCGGCCTGCCAGGGCTGATGCCACGGGAGGACGTCGCCGGCCTCGATGCGGGCGACGATGGCGCTCGTGATGGTCTCGTAAATGTCGGCTCGGGTCTCGGTCTTTGTCGCGGTCATGTGTGCTCCTTCAAGGGGCTAGGGGTTGGCGGCCGTCGTGGCCTGGTTGGTGTATATTACCGATCGGCAAAATAGAGTCAAGGGGTCAAGAAATAAAGTCGGAGTCGTCATTCCAAGCGGCGTCGTATTCCGCCACGGCGGCGGCCAGCTCGCGAGCGGCGGCGAGCCGGGCGGCGTGGTCGTCGCGGCGGTGGCGGAGCGTGTCGGCCACGGCACGAGCCGTGGCAAGCCGGACGGCCGCGGTGCGGCGGCGGCGGTCCAGGTTGGCGGCCTGGTCGTCGGCGTCGTCGTCGGCCAGCTGGTAGCCGCGGTCGGCGGCCTCGATCGTGGCCACGAGCTGTCGGGCCTCGGTCCGCGTGTCAACGGTGCCAACGTGCCAGCGGTCGCCGGCGGCGTTCATGCCTTCGATCTCGAACCAGTAGCAGGTGCCGCGGCTCCGCGGGTCGCTGATTTTCAGAATCCGATAGGTGTGGGTGGGCGTGGTCATGGTCGAGGATCTCCGGGGGGCGTGGGAACTGGCGGCCGATTGCCCGCGGCCGTGTCGGGTTGTTTCGTTAGCGGGCGGCGCCGCGGCGGCGGGCGTGGTGCTCGATGGCCGCGGCCACGGTGGCCACGAGCACGACGGCGGTTAGCAGGTCGAGAGCGAAAGCAAGCATTTGGGCGGCTCCGGGTTGGCGTGGGTTCAGTCAGCGAACAGCGAAAGCGTGGCCGGCCGGCGGACGGGCTCCGCGGCCGTGAACCGGGGCGGCTCGGTGGCGCCGTGCTCGGTGAGCCGGAGCACGAAAAATTCGGCCGCCCACCAAGCGTCGGAGCCGCGGCCGCCGGCCGCGTCGGCGGCCGCGGCGAGGTCCCCCGCGGCCATAAGCTCGAAGGCCCGGCGGACGGCGGCCGGCTTGTCGGCCAGTTCGGCGGCGAGTCGGGAAAACTGATTTATCGTCATGGCGTGGGCTCCGGGGTTGGCGTGGGGGATTCTGTCGATCGGTAGATTAGAATGGTGCAGCTTCGCGGCGTGGGCGGCCGGCCGTGGGGTGGCGGGCGAAAAATGCCACGTCGGCGCGGCTGACGATCCAATTCCGGCCGGCTTTTCGGCCGCGGATCTTGCCAGACTTCACGAGCTGGCGGAGCCATTGTTCGGTAATGTCGGCGGCCGCGGCCGCGGCCACGAGCCCCAGCATTTCGTCGGTATCGTCGGCCGGCGAGGCCAGCTCGGCCGCCCGGTCGATAACCTCGGCCATCACGTCATCGGCCGGGCGGAGCGCGGGGGCGTCGGCCTTGAGGACGTCATATAGTTCGTCGGCCGTGAGCCCCATATCGGCCGCGGCCACGTCGATACCGCGGACCATCGTGGCATCCCCCGTCGTGAACGCTTCCCGATTGGCCAGCTTGAACCGGCCGCCGGTCAGCTTCGAGCAAGCTGCAAACCCACGAGCCCGTAATTCTGTGAGGCGCTCTACTTCCTGCGATTCGAGCTGGCGGGCCTCACGATAGAGCGTCAACACGGCCGGCCATTCAAGGCCCAGTTCGGCGGCTCGCGTCTTGTGTTCGTTCGTGTTCATATCGGTATTCTACCGATCGGCAGAATAGGGTCAAGGGCATGAACTGGAAAAATTTTTTTCGCCATCACGTTCGGCCGACGTCGGCCATCGGACATTTAGTATCGTGAGAATTTTGGCGGCTCGTGGCAGGCCGCCGGGCTCGTGGTGGACGTCATGCCCACGAGCCCGCGACGTCGGCCAGCTCGCCCGGTCGTGAGCTGGCCGGCCACGTCGGCCGGTCTCGTGGTGGAGCTGGCCGGGCTCGTGGTGGAGCTGGCATGACGTGGCCACGTCGGCAGGGCTCGTGGTCGCTCGTGGTCGCTTGTCGTGTTCACCATAAACACGAGACCCGAGCGACGTCGTCCAGGTGGGGCGGGCTCGTGGCCACGAGCCCGCTATCGAAATACTCCGGCGGCCGCCGGCCGCGGTCTATCGAAATACTCCGGCCGGCCATCGAAATACCCCCGATAGGGGGTCAAGTGTACGGCCGTACACCGGCCGGAGGCCGGGTCCTTCCGGCCGGCCGCGGCGGCCGGCCCCCCCTTCGAACTCCGCTTGATGATCGACTCCGTGCGCTCACCAGACCAAAAACCCAGATTTTCTGGCTCGGTCGCCATCCACAAGCACAACCTTGATGTCCACCAGTTGTGAGCTTCTGGAGATGGTCAACGTCACGACGTCGCCTACCTTCTTGCGTTTGCAGTACCGATGAATCGTGTTTGGGTGCTTCACGGGCACCTTGTTGATCGCCACCAAAGGTGCTCCAGGCACCAGGCCCGTCCCTCGTGCCTGCGATGCCGAATAGAACTTCTCGATCCTGATGCAGTTCCACTCCTCGTCGATCCGCGCCTCGAAACCGATGTGGGGCTCGGCCAAGGCTTGACCGCAGGCGACAAGTGAACAAAGGAACACTAGCAGACGCATGGCTACTCTCCTGGTTGGTGGTGGAATACTACCCGCCTGTGCGATTGAGGGCATCCACGAGCAGCTCCCGCGGCGTTGGCACGGTGCGGCCAAGGATGGATTGGTCGCCATAGCTCTGCTCGAAGACCGATCGCGTGTTGCCCAAGTGGCGATGGCCGGCATACGGCTGCTGCAATTCGACGTCTGTACCGCTTCCGCGACGAATCCACTTCCACGTCCCATCTCGGATTCCGGCCCGCTTCACGATCCGCTCCACCTGGTCTAGGAATGTCTCGCGGCTGGACGGCCACGGCATCACAAGGGCTCTGGGGCACGACGCGAGGCTCGCGGCCAACGCCGCCATCGTGGACGGCGAAAGCCGAAACGTGACGACCTTGCCCGTCTTGCTTTGCGTCCAGCAGACCGTGCCATCTGGCCGGACTGCCGAGACCGGCAGCTCGACTTGGTCTCCCCACCGGATTCCGGAGTCCCAGGCCACTCTGACGGCGAGATCCCACCAGACACTTCGGCGGAGTCCGCATTTGTGCCAGCGGGGAAGCGTTTGGCAGGCGACCAGGAGCCGCTCGACCTCCTCTTTCGTCCAGGCGGTCACGGGAGACTGCGGAACCCGCGTTTTCCGCACCCTTCGGCCCACGGGCTCCTCGCAGGCCCCGTCGTCCGCAGCCGCACGCCACAAGGCCAGCATCATGTTTTTCTTGCCCCTCACGGTGGCCGGCCGGCGAGTCGCGGAATAGTCGCGCAGCCAGGCCGAAACGCTCTTTTCGTCCAGAGAATCCAGTGGGACCGGCCCGCCGGCCCACCGCTCAAATAGGTCCGCCACGATGACGTACTGCCGGACTGTGTCCGGTTTCACGTCGCGGAGCAGGCTATACCCCTCCCTCGCATATTGCCCAAGTGTCGATGGGCCGGCTCTGCGGAACATGGTTGACCTCGAGGCGTACCACCAGAGGGGGCTCCTGCCCCCTCGCCAGTGGCGAGGCGTCCGTCAGTCTCCATTCCGACGTGAGCCCGTCAAACACCCCGCAAAGCCGGCAAATTCATGCTCTCGGCACGGTTTGTCAACTTATTGGATTTCGGCTGACCAACCGTTTCTTCGGTTCCAGTAGAGCATCGGTCTACGGAACCGAAGGTTGCTGGTTCGAGCCCAGCGGGGTGTATTGACGGTACCCGATTCACCATATGGATCGGGAACCGTGGCAGGCAAACGCCATACACTCCACGGAGGGCGATAATGGTCAGCAGGCATCCCGGCGGCAGGCCGCGGCAAATGCAGGTGTGCGAGCTTGGCAAGCGAATTGAACGCATGGCTGCCGCTCGCGGATGGAACCGCAAGGATCTCGCCGGTCGCGCTGGCATCACTCCCGTTTCGATGTGGGCTCTCTGTGTTGGCAAGTCGAAGCCCAAATTTGAAACCATCTGCAAGATTGCGGACGCTCTAGGCGTTCCGGTCACAAAGCTGCGATAGCGGCTTTTTCAGCGAAATTGTGTGCGCCTAAAAACTGCTGTTGACGCAGTTATTAGGTGTGCCTATGATCCCCGCCATGCGATGCCGAGAGTCGGCATCACGGTCACGGCGAGGGATACGCCAATGGCATCTACGGAACGGAAGCCCACGGCGGCCCTCCACTCTCACGGAGGTGCTCATGCGGAACGGAATCCGGATCGACCAGGACGGGCCGGCGACGAACAGGGGACGGCGGGGCGGGCCAAAGGTATCGACGCCCGATCCCAACGAGCTACTGATTCAGCTCGAGCTGTCTGCCATACGGCAAACGTGGACGCAACTGGGACGTCGCAATCGTCACGCGATGGGCGAGTATCGGGTGCGTCGTCTGGAGCCACTGGAGCCGCACCTGTCTCGCATGGTGAGCGAGACCGGCTGATTCTTGCCGTTGAGTCCGCCGCGATTGCCCTGCTCAACAGAGCGAATCGCAGCAAAGGGGCAACAAAGACCTTCGCTCCCGGCGAGATCGACGACGACAACATCGACCTGCGTATCGCCTCTGGCGACCGGCTGGCCATTTACGACGCGGTTGTGGCTGCGATCACCGATCTGCAGCACTGCCGCGACGAACTTGGCACCGTGCTCGTCGAGGAGCCTGACACGATGGCGCGGCTGGCAGAGTTGCGGGCGTGCAAACGCACCGCAGCCTGCACCGCGGCCATCTGCTCAAGCCGCTGGGGACAAAAGGATGCCGCGGCAACGGATTGCAGCGGAAAAAAGCGGAAGAGGACCGCAGGGAAACCGTCGAGCCCGTGATTCACGGCTGATGATCGGGCTTTTCAAGGAGTGTGCAGTGCTTGTTTTGTCGCGGAAAGCTGGCGAGTCGATCGTGTTCCCCGCGTTGGGGATCACCGTCAAGGTGAACACGATCGACTACGGGAGGGGTCGCGTGAAGCTCGGGATCACGGCGCCGACCGACGTCAACGTGATTCGCGAGGAACTGGAGCCGTTCGACCAGGTGAAAGTCAGCACGGAGGTTGAGCATGGAAAGCGTGATTAGGCGCGGCCAAGGACAGAGGAAAGACCACTACGACGCGAACGTGCGGGTAGCACGGCAGACGTATCGCCAGGCAAGGCTGCTGGCGGTGCTCAAGGCGGCGAGGGCCGCGATGGTGTCGATGCGGATGGAAGCCAAGGGTCTCTATCGGATTCACCCAGGCAACGTCGTGGCATTGTGTGCCGCGGTCGATGAAGCCTGGGACTGCGTGAAGGGAGTCGATGAATGAGTCTCAACATTGTTCGCGGCAAGATGCAGTCGCCCGTCCGTTGCGTGAAGTACGGAACAGAGGGCATCGGCAAAACGACGCTGGCGGCCCAGTGGCCGAACCCGCTGATTCTGGATACCGAGGAAGGTTCGTCGCGTATCGACTGTGCCCGTGTCGTCTGCCGTGATTGGCTGACGCTGGAAGGTGCGATGCACGAGCTTGCACGCGACTCGCAGGGGTTCAAGACGATCGTGGTCGATTCGGCCGATTGGGCCGAGCGACAGATCATCGACCACCTGCTCAAGAAGTCTGGGAAAAAGTCGATCGAGGATTTCGGCTTTGGCAAGGGCTACGTCATGCTTGCGGAGCACGTCGCCAAGCTGCTGTCCGCCGCCGACCAGCTCATCGACCGCGGCATGAACGTGGTTTTCGTTGCCCACTCCAAGGTGCAGCGGACGAGCCCGCCGGACGAAACCGAAGGGTTCGACCGCTGGGAGTTGAAGCTGACCAAGCATTCGGCGCCGCTGTTCAAGGAATGGTGCGATCTCCTCCTGTTCTGCAACTACCGGCTGACGCTCGTCGAGGGCCAGGACGGTCGCATGAAGGCTCGTGGGGGGAAGGAGCGTGTCATGTACGCCCAGCGTGCCGCGGCCTGGGACGCCAAGAATCGTTTCGGCCTGCCGGAGTCGATGCCAATGAGCATCGACCAGCTCGCAGGGATTCTCGGCGCGGCCGACGCCAAGCCGGGCTGGATGGATCGCGTGAAGGCCGCGGCCACGGCTGGCGACCTGGACGCGATTGCGGACGACGCGGCCCATGCCGTATCGCTCGGCCAGCTCACCGAAGGCCAGGCCGAGAAGCTCCGCAAGATGATCGACGGCCGGAAGAACGAGATTGAGCCCGCCGATGCGGAGGTGGCCAATGCGTAAGCAATCCACCAAAGCCGTGCGGTTCAAGGACGTTGCCGAAGCGTACCTTGCGGATCGTGTCGTCAGCTCGGTCTACCAGCAGAACGTGCGGCGTCTGGCAAAGGCCGGCGGCGTCGTGTCGGCCGATTCCGTGAACGCCTACATCAAGGCCCGCATGGCCGTCGTGTCTGGCATTACGGTTCGCAGCGAACGGACGATCCTGCTGTCGCTATGGCGCTATGCCTACGAGAAGCGGATGGTTGCCGAATGGCCGCGCGGCGTCATGCGGATCAAGGCCAAGAAGCCGCCGACACGGGCATGGACGATTGAGCAGGTACGGACGCTGCTGGACAAGGCTGGCGAGTATCGCGGCCACTGGATGCGGTCTGGTGCCAACATCGGTGATTGGCTCGTGGCGTGGATCTTGCTCGGCTACGAGTCGGGCAGCCGGCACGGCGACATTTGGCGGTTTTCGGCCGAGAACCTAGACGGTGACGTGCTGCGGTGGACCCAGAGCAAAACGGGCGACCCGCTGCACAAGGTGCTCACGCCGGCCTGTGTCGCGGCCTGCCTGCGGATGCTCGAGCAATCACCGGATGGCCGGATCGTCGGGTGGGCCTGCAAGCCTCGCCAAGCGTGGCGGTGGTGGCGGCAGCTCTGTGTCGCGGCCGGTCTTCCAGGCACGTCAAAGTGGTTGAGAAGGAGCGGAGCGACACACATAGAGCTTCGTAGCCCAGGCAAAGCAAGCCTCCACCTGGGTCATCGGACCGCAACCCTAGCAGCCCAGGCCTACATAGATTGGGGCCAGATTCGAGAGCACGCCCCGCAGACTCCTAGCCTCGTGGAGGTGCAGTGATGGCATGGCACGATTCAACGCCGTGGGCCAACCGCAAGAACCAACGCGGAGCCGTGGCGGTCGAGCGGCTGGCAAAGGTCAAGCAGGCACTTGATGCCTACGAGTCTGGCGACCTGCCGGCAATGAAGGCATTGAGCCAGATTCAGGACGTGGCAAACGGTGAGTCGGATCGCATTGTGCGAGTTGGGAATGTTCACAAGCCGGAGATTGAGACATGAAGTTCGACGATTGGGGATGGTTCAACGACGACAACGGACAGGCTTCCGAGTCGGCCGAAAAGCCGATGGCTCCGGACGGCCGGCACGTTTGCGAGATCGTCAAGGCCGTGGTGCGTGACGTGAAGTTCAAGGTTTCGGATGACAACCCGAACGGCACGTCACTGTGCGTTGACGTTGCCGTGCCGAATTGCCAGGTGGTCGAGGCGATCATTCCGCTCCAGATGCGCGGCCTGGTCGAAGCCGTCTGCCGCTCTGCCAGCGTCCCGCTGCCGCAGCGTGGTGAGGATTGGTCGGCCAAGCAGCTTGAAGGCCGCACGGTGACGATCGACACGATCCACGGGGTCGGCAAGTCTGGCCGCGAGTACGTCCGGATTGAGAAGTGGCATAAGGGAGCCGATCCGCTGCCTGAGGCCGTGAAGGCACGGGCACCTGCAGCTCGGACGCAGGCGGCCAAGGCCCACAAGGAATTCGTGGCGAATGGAGGCGGACCCGATGACATCCCGTTCTGATGAGGTATTTCGGCTGGATTTCTATGACGCCGCAATTCGCGGCGATGGTCTGATGACACACGTCAGCAAGGGCGTCCCTGTCCTGTTCAACGGCGATCCGATGGTGCAGCTCGCCCACGGCACGATCGTCGATTCGGAAGGCTGGCACGCGGATCTCGGCTCGGCCAAGCGTGCGGCCGCTGACCAAATCGAGCAGCTTGGCACCCGCCTGATGGAGCAGGCGGCCAAGTTGCGTGCGGAGGCGAACGGAGCGACCTAGTTCTCTTGCCACGGAGGGGCAAATGACAGGCTTGGAAGACCTGCCGCTGTTTCGCCAGCGGGGTCCAGAAACGTCGCGGATTGCGGCCAGCATGGCGGCCGGCCTACGGGCAGACCACCACGACAAGATCGTGCGGGCTCTGCGGCTTGGCGCCGCCGGGGCCAGCGAGATCGGAGCCCGGTGCGGCCTCGAGCCCCACCAGGTCGGCAAGCGGCTTCACGAGCTGGAGAAGGTCGGCGTCATAGTGCAGACCGGGCGGCGGGTGAACAGCTTGAGCGGGCGACCCGAGAGGGAATGGAGGGTCGCCTAGTGGCACAGTGCGTCATCTACACGCGAGTGAGCACGCGGCCTCAAGCCTGGGGCCACGGCCTGGTGCGTCAGCTCGAAACGTGCGTCGATCGTGCCAAGAAAGACAACGCCTACGTTGTCGGCGTCTTCACTGACGTTTGCAGCGGAACTGGGCCGCTTCCGCAGCGCGAGCTTGCTATTCGGACAGCAGAAGAGCACGGCTGCCCGATCTACGTTGAAGCAATGGATCGCTGGTCTCGCAAGGGGCCTTCGGATACAGGCTCATATGGCAGGATTGTTCTGTGTGCAGATTGGGCGGGCGAGTTTGCGGAAACCGTGCAGTCGCTCGTCGGTGAAATGCTACGAAGCACGAAAGGGGCCACGGATGGCAAATAGGTGGGAAGACATTGACGACGAGCGAGAAAAGTACCAGGCGTACCTGTGCAGCAGGGAGTGGAGCGTTCTCAAAAACGCTGTTCACGACCGCGCAGGCGGCCAGTGTGAGAGATGCTTTACTCGACCAATACAGGCCGTGCATCACCTGACATATGCCCGAAAGTACCGCGAAGACCTTCGGGACTTGCAGGGGATCTGCAACGGATGCCACGAGTTCATTCACGGAAAATCAGACGTTGACCCCTGTGCGGTCGAGGACAGGCCGTTCCACGTCCTTAAAGTCATAAGCCGCGACGGCGAGCTCTACGTTGATTGCGGCTATTACTGCGTTGAGCTATGCGGTTCGATAGGGATTTCGGTTTCCAAAGGAATGTGCGACCCGAAGGAGGCCGAGAGGCTGTTGCTGAATGCGATCAAGTGCGGCATGAGAATGAAAGACGATTCTCGCAATGAATCATCTGTTCATCCCGAGGAAGCGCCGCCGCCGCCACCGCCGCTTGTGATTCGCCGCGCAGCCGACGCTAGGCGTGATCGAATGAACAACAACCAGCAAACGCCGGAGCCGCGCACGACGTTTGTCATTAAATACAGGGGAAAGACGATTGGCGGTTGCAATGGCTAGTAGCTGGTTCCCATTCTTCGGCCGCGACTTCCTCGCCGCCACCACGGGCTGGACCGCTGACGAACGCGGCCACTACGTCACACTGCTGATCGTGCAGTGGGAGCAGGGCGGCCTGCCAGACGACGTGAAGCGGCTTGAACTGATCTCGCCAGGCATCCGGTCGTGCTGGAAGGCTATTCAAGACAAATTCCCGGTCTGGAAGGACGGCAAGCGCCGCAACCTACGGCTGGAGCACGAGCGGTCTAAGTCGCACGAACGGAGCGAAAAGGCCCGTCAGTCGGCCTCCCAGCGGTGGGCATCCGACTCGCAGCCTGAAAACGCCCCAAACCCCCCAGCCACCGCCGTCGATGTGGGCGAGCAATGCGAACGCATATGCGATCGCATATGCGAAGGCACATGCGATGGCACATGCTCCAGCGATGCTTCCATGTCCATGTCTTCTTCACCACCACCACCAGCACCTCACGGAGGGGAAAAACAGGGCTGGCCGGAGCTGCGGAAAGCCTGGAACGAGGGGGCATCGCAGGGCCGCAGGACGGCCTGGCAGTCGTCGAGCCCGCCCGGTGAGGCTCTGGACCGGCTAGGTGACGCCGGCTGGCTGGACGAGGCACTACGGGCGATCCCAATGCTCGCGGCCTGCAAGCGATTCGACGACCCGGTGACGCTGGGCCAGTTCTGCAAGCCGGATTTCGTGGCCAAGGTGCTTGGTGGCTACTGGCGCGACAAGTCTCGCAAGCCCGCCCCACGGGCCGGCCCCGACGACAAGCCGCCCCCGAAGGTCGATCCGGCCTTCGCTGCGGCCGCAGCCGCCACGAGAGAGCGCGAGGAACGGCGGCGGGCCGAGGAGCACGCCCGCCTGGACGGTGAGCTCGGTGATACGGAGATCGCAGACGCCCGCCGCGCAGTGCGGGCGAAGATACGCCAAGGAGTGACGGAATGACGCAAGTGATTACCAAAGCTGGCATTCAAGCGGCAAAAAGCCACGGTACAACGAAAAGGCAGATGGCCGTGCTCAAGGCCATCGCGAAGTGGATCGCCAGCCACGGATACCCGCCAACCTTCCGAGAGGTTGCTAGGTCGATGGACATTCACACGAGCGACGTATTCCAAAAGCTCGTCCGCCTCCGCCGCGACGGCGTGGTGGATTGGGAAGACGGCAAATGCCGCACGCTCCGCATCGTGGGAGGCGAATGATGGGCTCCATGTCGCGCCGCAAAGGCAAGGTGGGCGAGCGGGAATGTGCCGCCGAGATGGGCGAGCTGCTGGGCGTCGAGGCCCGTCGCGGCGTCCAGTTCCAGGGCGGCCCCGACTCCCCCGACGTAGTCCTGCCTGGCGTCAACCTGCACGTCGAGTGCAAGCGTGTCGAGCGCCTCAAACTGTGGGACGCCATCGACCAGGCCAAGGCCGACGCCCCGGCCGGTGCGGTCCCGTGCGTCTGGCACCGCTGCAACCGCCGCAAGAGCGTCGTGATCGTGGAGACCGAGCGGCTCGTGGACATGGCTATCGAAATACTCCGAGCCCGTGATGGTCGCTAAAAGCAAAGAGGCGATTGAGAATCGCCGGAAAGGCACGCTTGAGCGCGGCCGCGAAACGACGCGGCTGGGTGCCGACATTGGGGCGATAGCCCAGGTCGCGAATCCCGAACGCCGGGCCGCCTGCCGCGAAAGCCTCGAGCTGTTCCTGACGACGTACTTCCCGTATTCGACGGGCCTCTCCCCCTTCTCCGACGACCACAAACGGGTCATCACGCGGATTCAAGACTGCATCATCCGCGGCGGCCGGTTCTGCAATGCGGTCTACCGCGGGTTTGCCAAGTCCACGATCTCGGAGAATGCCCTGCTGTGGGCGATTCTGTACGGCCACCGGCGATTCGGGGCGATCTTCGCGGCCGAGGCCGGCCTGGCCGACAAGGCCATCACGTCGATCAAAACGGAGCTGTCGGACAACGACCTGCTGGCGGAAGACTTCCCCGAGGTCTGCCTGCCGGTGCGGGCCTTGGAGGGCAAGCCCCAGCGGTGCTCGTCGCAGACGGCCGGCGGCAAGCGGACGCATATCCAGTGGAAGAAAGACACGATCGTTTTGCCGGCGATTGAGGGGTCGGTTTCTGGCGGAGCCATCATCACGAGCAAGGGGCTCACCGGCTCGATCCTGGGCCTACGGCACAAGTCTGCGGACGGGAAGCAGCTCCGGCCGGATTTCGTGATCGTAGACGATCCGCAGACGCGGGAATCGGCCAAGAGCCCGATGCAGTGCCAGGCTCGGCTCGAAATACTCTTGAAGTCGGTGATGAAGCTGGCCGGCCACACCACGAGCATCGCCTGCGTCGTCAACGCCACTGTGATCCAGGTGGACGACATGGTTGACCAACTGCTCGACCAAGGGAAACACCCCGCATGGCAAGGCGAACGGATTCCGATGGTGCGGCAGTTCGCCAAAGCCCACGACGGGCTGTGGATGGACAAATATCGCGAACTGCGATGCACGTTCTCCTCCGACGTGGTTGGCGACCAGGCCAGAGCGCACACGGAAGCCAACGAGTTCTATCTGGCCAATCGCGCCGAGATGGACGACGGCTGCATGGTGTCGTGGGCCTCGTGCTTCGATCCGGAGCGTGAAAACTCCGCTATCCAGCACGCATACAACGCCTTGATCGACGACGGCGAAGACGTGTTTATGTCGGAGTTTCAGCAGACTCCGCTCAAGGACGAGGCGACGTCAACAGGCCTGCAGCCAGACGATATTCGCCGTCGCGTGATCCCAGTTCCGCGGTGGATCGTGCCTCGCGGCCTCGACACGCTAACGGTGTTCGTGGACGTCCAGCAAACGCTCTTGTATTGGGCAGTGCTCGGCTGGGGCCACCAGTTTCGCGGCCACGTCGTCGCCTACGGAGCGTACCCGGAGCAGCCGCGAGCCTACTTCACGCTCCGTGATGCCAAGAAGACGCTGGCGAAGGTACACGGCAACAACGTGGAGGCCGCCATCCATTCCGGCCTCGAGCAAGTCGCGGCGATGCTGCTCGACCGCGAGTTCGCCCGCGAGGATGATGACGCCGTTCTCCGCGTGAGCCAACTGTGCATCGACGCCAACTGGGCGCAGACACAGGGGGTCGTGCGAGACTTCGCCAGGCGGTCAAAGTGGGGGCCGCGCATCCTTCCGACGCACGGGCGATTTGTTGGTGCCAGCGGCCAGACGATCTCTGACAAGCCACCAGACCGCGGGGAGCGAGTCGGCGCCAACTGGCGGACCAGCACGATCGGCCGGCAGCGGCATTTGCTCTACGACACGAACGCCTGGAAGACGTTTGTCGCCTCTCGCGTAAAGCTACCGATGGGCGACCCGCTCGGGTTCACGCTGCACGACGGCCAGCACGAGATGCTGGCGGAGCAAATGTCGAGCGAGGTTCCGATCCGCGTCGAGTCAAAAATGCGGGTCGTGGACGAATGGAAACTCATTCCGGGCCGCGACAACCATCTGTGGGACTGTGTGATCGGCTCGGCCGTCGCCGCTTCGTTCACCGGGATCTCGGCTGTTGGCGTCCAGGCAAAGCCTGCGGCCGCACGCAAGGTTATTTCGCGAGAGGAGATGGCGGCGAAGCGGGCCGCGCTCCTGTCGAAGCTGGGGGGAAACAGATGAGCGAGTTCAGTTGGGCTACCGCGTGGGCGATCTTCTGCACCTACGTCGCGATCGACATGATGTACGCCTGGTATATCCTCGCGGTCGGCAAGCGACGGGCGTTCACGGCCGCGCTGCTGACGTCGATTATCTACTCGCTCTTGGCCTACGGCGTCGTGAGCTACTCCAAGAACATTCTGTACCTCGTACCGCTCGCCTCCGGGGCGTTTGCGGGGACGTATATCACAGTCAGATTCAAGCGTTGAGCCGCCGGCCGGCCGCCAGGCCGGCCACGCTAGGCTGGACGGTAGCCCCACGGAGGACTGCCGCCATGCTCGACGAGCCATTCGACGCCTTTGAAGACGACGACGTGGACGACATGGCGTTGGTGGAGTTCCTGTGACCCACGAAATCCGGGTCGTTCGGTGAACACTGGTACACTGGTGGTAGGGCATCGTAGATGCCGCTGCCTCTGGAGTGCCGGCCTTGGCGAACGAGGACGTTGTAGACGCAGTTGCCGCGAATCTCGCGCAGCCCCGTCGCGCCCGCACCGAGGCCGGCGAGGTCGAGCAGCATGAGCTCGACCGCCAGGTGGAGGCCGCCCGGTTCGTGATGGAGGCCCGTGCTGCCGCCGTGTCGCCGTTCCGGTCGCTCCGCATGGCCCGCATCGAAGCCCCAGGAGCCGGCGGCTAATGGGGCTCCTCTCCAAAATGCTCGGGCCGTCGCGGAGTCGCTTGCAGGCGACTATCGACGCACAGAAAGCCGCAATCTCCACCATGATTGCGGCGAAGTACGACGCCGCCCAGACGACCGAGCTAAACAAGCGGCATTGGGCCAGTGCCGACCACTACTCGGCCGACGCGGCCCTCTCGCCGGAGGTCCGCCGCCGGATTCGGAACCGTGCCCGGTACGAGATTGCCAACAACTCGTATGCGGCCGGCATCGCCTCGACGTGGTCGAACGACCTGGTGGGAACCGGCCCACGGCTCCAGCTCGATCTCGGGCCGGACGTGGACCCGGATGCCGTTCGGGCTGTGGAAACCGCGGTCTACGATTGGTCGGTGAACGTCGATCTGGCCAAGAAGCTGCGGATCGCGAAGACCAGCAAGATTTCTGACGGCGAGGTATTCGGCCTCAAGACGAACAACGGCCGCCGGCAGGGGGTGCAGCTCGACGTGAAGCTCGTCGAGGCCGACCAGGTCATGTCGCCGGAGGGGTTCCCTACCGAGACCGACGTTGATGGCGTGCGGTTCGACCAGGACGGCAACGTCACGGAATACTGGTTCGCCAAGCATCACCCCGGTTCGCTGACGCCGGGATTTGTGCTGGACGGCCGATGGGTCGATTCGGAGTACGTCTGCCACTGGTTCCACGCCACCCGGCCGGGCCAGCATCGCGGCGTTTCGGAGATTGCCCCGGCCCTCGAGCTGTTTGCCCTCCTGCGGCGATACACGCTGGCGGTCGTGACGGCCGCCGAGACTGCGGCCAACTTTGCGGCCATCCTCAAGACGACGATGCCAGCCGAAGGTGGCGGCGCGGCCCAGCTCGAAACGCTGGAGACCATGCCGATCGTGCGGGGCATGGCCGTGGCGGCTCCGGACGGGTGGGAGCCCGTCCAGATGAAGGCCGAGCATCCCACGGCCAGCCACGACGCATTCGTCCGGCGGCTCCTCAACGAGATCGCCCGCTGCCTCGATATGCCCTACATCGTGGCCGCGATGGATTCCAGCACGGCGAATTACTCGTCGATGCGGGGCGACTACCTCGTGTACCGCAAGCGGATCGCGATTGAGCGGAACGACATGGAGCGGGTGTTTCTCGACCCCCTGCTCCTCGCATGGCTCGACGAGGCCGTGGACGTTGGCGGCGTGATCCCACGCGGCCTGCCGCCGTTCGCGGCCTGGAATTGGACGTGGACGTGGGACGGCTTCGAGCACGTCGATCCGCTCAAGGAAGCCGACGCCGATGCGGCCATGGTGGCGGCCAACATGGCCAGCCTGGCGGAGGTCTGTTCGAAGCGCGGCCGCGATTGGCGGGTCGTGCTTCGGCAGCGTGCCGCCGAGAAGCAGCTTGAATCCTCTCTTGGCATCGAGCCCGCACCGCCGGCGCCGGCGACGAGGCCCCAGCCGCAGGAGCAAAACGCATGAATCGCATTTCGCTTTCGACCGAGCTGCGTATCGAGGCGTCCGAGCCCGGCAAGGTGCCGACGTTTGAGCTGGTCGCCTACACCGGGGCCGCCATCCGCCAGGGGTGGAGCCGCAACCCGCTGGTTGTGGATCTCGAAGGCATGAACACGGCCAAGGCGTCGATCCCGATTCTGTGGGCTCACGAGCGGTCGCTGGATGCCGTGATTGGCCGCTCGACCGAGATCGTGAACGACGGGTCGCAGCTCGTCATTCGCGGCGAGCTGCTGGCCGAGGGCGAGATCCCCGAAAAGATCGCCCGCCTCGCGCGGGCCGGCATCCCATTGCAGGCGTCCATCGGTGCCGACGCCGGCAACATCGAAAACGTCAATTCCGGTGGGGTCGTGGCCGTGAACGGCCGCGAGTTCGCCGGGCCTGTGTCGGTGGTTCGTGCCTCCGATCTGCGGGAGACGAGTGTGGTCCTTTTTGGTGCGGACGCCAATACGTCCGCGGCGATCGCTGCCGAAGCGAATGAGGGTGTTTCTATGAGCGAGCAGCTCAACGAGAAGCCCGTCGAGGCCGCCGCGCCGCAGACGGAAGCCGCGACGATCGTCGCCGCGGAAAAGAAGGTCGAGGCTCCGGCCGTGACCGCCGAGGACATCGCAAGCCTGGTCTTCGAGAAGATTCGGGCCGAGCGGCTGGCCGAGGTCCGTGCCGAGCGCCCCAAGGCTCCTGCCGTTCACGTCGTTGACGTGGCCGCGGCCAGCGAGCCCAAGGTGATCGAAGCGGCCCTCTGCCTGGCCGGCGGCCTGCCGGGGGTGGATCGGCTGTACGACGGCAAGACCCTCGAGGCTGCCGATCGGCGTCGTGGTCACACGTCGCTGGGTGAGGTGCTCATCGAGGCCGCTCGTGCCAACGGCTACCAGGGCTCGGCTCGCATCTCGGCCGGCAATATCCGCGAGGTGCTGGCGAGCGGGTTCGCAACCCACTCCATCAGCAACGTGCTGGCGGCGACCTACGGGAAGTTCCTCCTCCAGGGCTTCACGGCGGTCGAGAGCAACTGGGACATGATCGCGTCGGTTCGCTCGGTCTCCGATTACAAGTCGGTCACTGGCGTCCGCGTGACGGGCGGCTTCGAGTTCGACGAGGTTGGCAACGGCGGTGAGCTCAAGCAGGCCGAGGCCGGCGACGAGACCCGTTCGATCAAGGCCAACCTCTACGGCCGCATGTCCAGCATCACGATGGTTGACATCGTGAACGACGATCTCGGTGCGTTGAGCGTGGTCCCGCAGCGGCTCGGCCGTGGTGCGGCGATCAAGCTCAACAAGGTGTTCTGGTCGGAGTTCGAGCTGAACAACGGCACCTATTTCGCGAAGGAAACGGCCGCCAGCGGCAACGCCCTCGCGATCGGGTCGCTCAAGACGGCTGCGGCGTCCTACCGGAAGCTCAAGGACGGCGACGGCAACCCGCTCGGCATCTCGCCGGCGATGCTGCTCGTGTCGCCGGAGAACGAGATCACCGCTTCCGAACTGATGAGCGGCTCGCTGCTCATCACCGGCGAGAACTCGACCCGCACGAACGTCAACGTTCTGGCGGGCCGCTACCAGGTGGTCGCCAGCTCCTACCTCACCAGCGCTTCGACGTGGTGGCTCGTGGCCAACCCCGGCGAGCTGCCGGCGATGGAGGTGGCTTTCCTGCAGGGTCAGCGGACGCCGACCGTGCAGCAGGCCGAAGCCGACTTCGACACGCTGGGCATCCAGGTGCGGGGTCACTTCTCCTTCGGCGTGGCCAAGGCCGAGTCGAAGGGTGCCTACCGGATGGCGACGGCCTGAACGGCGTGATGTTCAACGTGCCCGGCGGCGGGAGCCCAATCCCGCCGCCGGGGTTCCGATCTCTCAATTTCCAGAACCAAGAAAGCTAGGTGATCCAAATGGCTCGTTTCGTGCAGGAGGGGGAGGCGATCGACTACACCCCCAGCTCGGCTCTCGTGGCCGGCAAGATCGTGGTGCTCGGCTCGGTTGGCATCGGCATCGCCCAGACGGCGATCGCTGCCAACGTGAAGGGCTCGCTTATCGTCGATGGCGTGATCGAGCACGCCAAGGCGTCGGGTGCGGTGACGGCGTTCGCGAAGGTCTACTACGACGCCACGAACGACGTGCTCACCACGACCGCGACCAACAACACGTTGGCCGGCTACGCGGTGCAGGCCCAGGCTTCCGGTGACGCTACGGCGACCATCAAGCTGATGAAGGCCTAGTCGAGGTCGCGCGCACGGGCCGGGGGTCGGGCAGCGTCACTACGCCGCTCGCCCCCGGCCCCGGTGGGCCAGGAGTAGAGCTGTGCAGGACTTGATGGCAAAGGCCGAGGCGTGGTTTGAAGGCCAGCGGCGGGAGCATCTCGCCGTCCTGGTTGACTACCAACCGAAAGTCGGATTGCCGCGGTCCTGCAAGGCAACGCTCGTGACCGGCCGATGGGAGGCCATCGACAAGGCCGGCAACATGGTTCGGATGGAGACACGGGATTTTTTCATTCACCGCTCTGAGCTGCAGCAGGATCCGAAGCGCGGCGACCGGGTGGTGGTGACGGAGAACGGGGCAAGCAAGAGCTACGAGGTTTGCGTGCCGGACGGCTCGCAAAACGCATGGCGGTGGGCAGACCGCTCGGAGTCGATTCGCAGGATTCACACGATGGCCGTCGCAGGCTCCACCGCAACGCCGAACGAAACGCTCCTGGTGCGGGCGGTCGGTGTGTCGAGCGCGGCCAGCATCACAGACGCCCAGATCGTGGCCCAGCTTTTGCTCGATCTCGGAACCAACCGCGTCGTGTCGAAGCAGCTCGCCCCGGCGTCGGCCTACGTCTACGTCGTGCTGCCAGTGAGCATGGGAGAGCCGAGTATTTCGATAAACGGGTTCCCAACGTCTGCCTGGGAGATCACGACCAGGTCGATCACGTTCTCCGGCCAGGCCGCCCGGCCCTACAACGTGTTCCGCTCAACCTACGCCGTCACCGGCAGCCTCAAGCTCGAGGTGGCGTGATGGCGAAGATCCCCGGCGTCAACGTCATCGCCCCGGTCGTGCCGTTCGACACGGCCGACGTGCATCCCTCCCATGATGCCCGCTACGGACGCGGCGGCTACCGGACGGTGGCCACGCTGGCCGATCGGGACGCCATCCCGGCTCCACGCCGCGAGGCCGGAATGCTGGTGTTCGTGGCGGCCGATGAATCGACGTGGCGGCTGGCCGCCGACCTGACCGCGTGGGAGCCGTTCACTGCCGGCGGCGGTGCGGTGGAGCTGGCATTTGCCGGCGGTGCGGTCGATCCGCTCATCCTCACGATCACCCAGCAGGTACAAGAATGACCACGCCAGCCACGTTCCAGACCCGTGTCTCGTTCGACCACGTCCGCAACACGGCCGCCGGCTTCACGACCGCGAATCCCGTGCTCGGGTACGGCGTCATCGGCCTGGAGACCGATAGCGGCAAGATCAAGGTGGGCAACGGAACGACGGCCTGGTCATCCCTGCCCTACTCCGGCGGCGGTCCGGTCGAGTGGTCCGCGATCACCGGCAAGCCCTCGACGTTCACCCCGGCGACACATACGCACGCGATTGCCGACGTCACCGGGCTCCAGACGGCCCTCGACGCGAAGGCCACTCCGGCGGACGTGACTGCGGCGGTTTCCAGCGTCATCGACGCAGCCCCGGCCGCCCTCGACACGCTGAACGAGCTGGCCGCGGCCCTGGGCGACGACGCCAACTTCGCCTCGACCGTGACGACTGCCCTCTCGGCCAAGGCCCCGCTCGCGAGCCCGACGTTCACCGGGACCGTTTCCGGCGTCACGAAGGCAATGGTGGGGCTCGGCAACGTGGATAACACGTCCGACGCCAGTAAGCCCATCAGCACGGCCACCCAGACCGCCCTGGACGCCAAGGCGGCCGCAACCCATACCCACGTCATTGCCGACGTGACGGGGCTCCAGACGGCCCTGGACGGCAAGCAGGCAGCCGGCAGCTACGCGGCCACGGTTCACACCCACGCCATCGCGGACGTGACGGGCCTGCAAACCGCCCTCGACGGCAAGGCCGCGTCGAGCCACACCCACACGTCGGCCGCGATCACGGATTTCACCACGGCCGTCCAGGCTGCGGCCCCGGCAACGACCGATGCCAGCCTGCTTACCTCCGGCACGCTGGCCGATGCCCGCCTCTCTGGGAGCGTGGTGCTCACCACAGACTCGAGGCTCTCCAACTCACGGACGCCGACCGCCCATGCGTCGAGCCACCAGACGGGCGGGGCCGACACGATTGCGAACGTCGTGGCGAGCCCGGCCCAGCTCACAGCCGACCAGAACGACTACGCCATCGGAACCGGAGACATTTTCCGAGTGTCGGCAAGCGCGGCCCGCAACATCACCGGGGTCGTGGCCGGCACGTCGGGGCAGGCCGTGCTCCTGGTGAACGTCGGCACGTTCGCGATCACGCTGAAACACCAATCGACCAGCTCGGCCGCCGCCAACCGGCTCGTTGTGCCGTGGGCAGGGGATTACGTCATGTCCGCAAGCGGCGGCGCGGCGCTCCTGGTCTACGACGCGACCGATAGCCGGTGGCGTGTGGTCTGACCGTCGTTACATCCCTTACTGAAGCGCAATTGGAAGTAGTGCCATGCCCATGAGTCCCCGCCTCCTTCGGCCCAGGGCAGCATCCGGCTTCGATCCGCGAGCGATCAGTAATCTGGCCCTGTGGCTAGACGCCAGCAACGCTAGCAGCCTGACGTTCAACGGCAACACGGTCAGCGAGTGGCGCGACCTGTCTGGAAATGGCAGGCACTTCTCGCAGAGTACCGCCGCGAATCAGCCAAACGCGACAACTCGCACGCAGAACGGGCGGCGGGTTCTGGATTTTGACGGCAGCACCAGTAGGCTCGTTGGTAATGCTGCCACGCTGAATCTCGCACGCAACATCAGCGCAATGACGATTGTGGCTGTAGGGGCATTTGATGTAACGACTCCGCCTGCCGGGCAGGGCGGCCGGCATTTGCTCTTTATCAGTAGAGGAGACAGCGCCGCTTCCGCACGCCTGGCATTTGGTGCAACCGCATTTACGGGAGGGATTCCCGCTGGGTTCCAGTTGTTTGGGCGGCGAAACGATGCCGACTCATTTCAGGAAGTAACATCAACGCCTAACACAAGCCCGCACGTCTTCACCGCTACTGGGAACTACGGGGCTGCATTAGCAAACCTTCGCATTGACGGCACCAGCACTGCAACCACTAACCCTTGGCTCACGGCTGGCAATACGCCCAACAACGACAGTTTGGCCGTTGCAATTGCATTTGATAGTTCTAGCGGCAACCACCTTGACGGCGTTATCGCTGAGTTAGCCGTCTTCCAAAAGGCTTTGACGGTCGCAGAAGCGTCAGCGATTGAGCGTTACCTTGGGGCGAAGTGGGGAGTGACGCTCTACTCGCCCCCGACATACGCCGACGCCGACGTAAACGCCTACATCACTGCCGTCGAAACGGCAGACGGTGGCGTGGCCCTTGAAGCCGGCGTCCGCGATGCGATCAACACCTTCATCACCGGCTGCAAGAGCGATGGCATCTGGTCTGCCATCAAGGCATCCTGCATCCTCATGGGCGCTCGCACGCTTTCCGGTGCATTGACGCCGCTGGTTGGGTCGGCACCGACGAATAACAATTTCGTCAGCGGCGATTACAACCGGAAG